>Ga0208462_1000030_pt1 | contig 201174 bp, 186 predicted proteins | sample AD_SCU001_MetaG_FD_184452 | JGI IMG/M metagenome (GOLD analysis project Ga0208462, IMG submission 184452) | Active sludge microbial communities of municipal wastewater-treating anaerobic digesters from China - AD_SCU001_MetaG (SPAdes) (version 2) | ecosystem: Engineered > Bioreactor >...
CCTGGAACCGAAGCCGAAATCAGGCCCAAAAAGGCGTGGATTGGCAGTTCACCACAACCGATGCGAGGAGGAAACTCAAGCGGCTCTACCCGATGATCTTAGAGAATTAGGAGACAACGGGCACTAGTAATACTGCCGGATGTAGGCATAGGCCCGATCAAAGAGTTCCTGGTCGGTATGGAGTTTGTACTTGAGGAGGGTGCGGCGGAGTTCCTTCTGTACCAGCCGTTCGCCCTGCGAGGTATGCTGCCAGTCGGGGAACCGCACTTTCTTCACGATCTCGTCGATGTCGGTCACGATTCGCTCGACGATGATGTGGGTGCCTTTGTTCTTTGCCTCGTTGAAGAGCTCGGTGAGCGCTTCTTTTGCCCTGTCGCGTTCTTCCTCAGGATCGGTCTCCCGTTCGGCCTCGACGACGTCTCTCGCCACCTCGAGGATGGCCTTGAGGAACTCCAGGCTGGTGAGGAAGCCCTGCTCGTGGCGTTCCCTCACTTTTTCCAGTCGCTCGCCCAGCGCGATGAACGTCGGATTTGCCGCATGCCTGCGCAACCGGGCGATGAGTTTTATCTCGATCTCGTGAGCTCTCTTCTCCGGTTCGGCGTCGCCCAGGATCTCGTCGAGCACCTGTGCATCCAGCACCAGTGTCTCGACATCGTCCCGCACCGACTGCACGTGGACGTTCTGGTTGATCAGGTCGATGGTCTTCGCGCCGAGGGCGTGCCAGAGCAGCCTGCCGTGGCCGCTCGGGGGCCTGACGGATTCGTAGACCTGCGTGAGCCACCGGAAGTCTCTCTCGTACGGCCCGAGCACGGGGTCGGGGGACAGCGCCTCCCAGATGGTGCCGAGCACGGAATACTCCGCCGCAAACCTGTCGCGGACCTCGTTGTCGGGCAGGCATTGCTGCGCTTCCATAAGCCCTTCGTAGCCGCCTTTTGTCCGATCCACTCCCGGGAAGAAGGCGAGGCACTTCTGCACGCGGACGGGCAGTGCTTTACGCAGTTCGTCGATGTTTGTGATGACCTGCTGCACGGCTCTCTCGTCGAAGTCGAGCGCACGGGCCACGTCGTCGAATATGCCGATGTAGTCCACGATGAGGCCGTGGGTCTTCTTCTGGCCGAAGGTGCGGTTAGTCCGGCAGATGGCCTGCAGGAGGTTATGGTCCTTCATCGGTTTGTCGAGATACATCGCCTGCAGGATCGGTGCATCGAAACCGGTCAACAACTTGCTGGTGACGATGATGAACTTGAGCGGGTCCGCCGGGTCGCGGAAGCGGTCGAGCAGTTTCTCTTCGGCATCCCTGTCACGTGCATGGGTTTTCCATTCGGACGGATCGCCGGACTGGCTGATCATCACGATGGCGCTTGCTTCAGGATCGATCAACTCGTCCATCACCTGCTTGTAGAGCACGCAGCACTCGCGGTCGAAGGTCACCACCTGTGCCTTGAAACCGTTCGGTTCTACTTTGGTCTGGTAGTGCCTGACGATGTGGTTCACCACGGCACGGACGCGTTCGGGGTTCTTCACGAGCACTGCCATCTTTGCTGCCCTTTTCGCGAGGTCGTCGCGGTCCTGTTCGCTCAAGGAGCCGGTGATCTCCTGGTAGGCTTCGTCGATCGCCGCCTTGTCGATCTGTAACTTCACCTCCGGGGCCTCGAAGTGCAGCGGCAGGGTGGCCCGGTCGCGGATGGACTCCTGGAACGAGTAACGGCTCATGTAGCCCTTCTCGTCTTCATCGGCGCCGAATGCCCAGAATGTGTTGCGATCGGCCCGGTTGATGGGCGTCCCGGTGAGGCCGAAGAGGAACGCGTTCGGCAACGCCTCGCGCATCTTGCGGCCGAGATCCCCTTCCTGGGTGCGGTGCGCCTCGTCGACCATCACGATGACGTTCGAACGCTCGTTCAGGGTCGCATCGGCTTCGGCGAACTTGTGGATGGTGGTGATGAGCACTTTCCGGACGTCCTGCGCGAGGAGGGTCTGCAGTTCCTGCCTTGTTCCGACGCCGACCATGTTCGGCACGTCGGCAGCGTTGAAGGTGGCGGTGATCTGGGTGTCGAGGTCGATGCGGTCGACGACGATCATCACCGTGGGGTTGCCGAGTCTCTGGTGCAGGCGGAGTTTCTGCGCGGCAAAGACCATGAGCAGCGATTTGCCGCTGCCCTGGAAGTGCCAGATGAGCCCTTTCTTCGGGTAGCCTTTGACGACCCGGTCCACAATCTGGTTGGCGGTGGTGAACTGCTGGTACCGGGCGATGATCTTGATCCGCCGGTGCTTCTTGTCGGTGGCAAAGAGGGTGAAGTACTGCAGGAGGTCGAGTACCACCTCCGGCTGGAGCATGCTCTCGACCGCCCGGCGCACATCGGCAAGCGTTCCCTCCGGTTCGTTCTCCCCCGTCCGCCACGGCCCCCAGAGGTCGATGGGCATTCTGATCGAGCCGTAACGGTAGACCCTGCCCTCGGTGGCGAAGGAGAAGACGTTGGGGACGAACATGGCCGGCACCTGCCTCTCGTAGATCTCGTTGATCTGGAACGCACCGTCAAACCAGGTCACCGCGCTCCGGGTGGGGGTCTTTGCCTCGCCGATCGCGAGCGGCAGTCCGTTGACGACGAAGACGACGTCGAACCGCTTCTCCACGGCTCCGGCCTGGTAAGTCCACTGGTTGGTGACGACGAGGTGGTTGCTCGCCGGGTTATCGGCGTCGACGAGCCGCACCGGGACGTGCTCGCCGTTCTTCCCGAAGGGCATGGTCTTCTCGCCCCGGAGCCAGGCCATGAAGTTCTCGTTCGCCCGTACGAGGCCGTCGGCCTGCACCGCGAGGAGGATGGCGCGGAGGTTGTAGATCACCTCGTCGGCCCGGTCGGGCTCAGCGGCGATCTCGGGGTTCAGGCGGATGAGCGCGTCCCGCAGCCACGACTCCACCATCACGTCGCCGGCCCGGCGCGGGACTTCTGCGGCGGGCACGTAGGTCCAGCCGGCCGGGTGAAGGTCGCCGGGCAGTGCGGCCCGGCCGGGAGGGGTTTCCCGCACGACCGGCCGCTCGCTCGCTCGCTTTCGGGTGACGGTGTCGAGGATCATCCGCTCGACGGTGTTGGATTCGGTGAAGGTCATTCCAGCACCTCCCAGCGGCCGCCGCGGGCCGGGCCGATGCGGCGGAGCCGGCCTTGTTGTTTCAATTTTTCGATCTGCTTCTTGATCGCCCGGTTGGTTACACCTACGATCTGGGCGAGTTCAGCAATGGTCACGGTTGGGTCATGTTGCATGACTTCGATGATCTTCTGGGAACTTTTTGGGGAACTTTTTGGGGAACTTTTTGGGGAATCTTTCTCCGAACTTTTCTCCTCTTTTCGGTGAACTGTGACGGTGAAAAGGTCTCCCTCTTGATCGTCGGTGAAGTCGATATCCGGCCAGTCTTCGAGTGCCCGCTTGATGCCGGAGCCGAGGCCGCGATATGGTAACAGCCCCTTTGCGACGTATGATGCCAGAATGGGATTCCTGATGTTCGAGTTGCCGGTCCGGATCTTCTCCACCGTCAGGTTGTTCGGGAGGTGGCCGGGGCTGATGATCTCGATACGGTCGTCGAAGACGAACAGCCGGATCGGTGCACTGATCAGATAGTCCCGGTGCACCAGAGCATTGACCAGGAGCTCTTCAAAGACCACCGGCGGGATCTCCGGGACCCCCGGGGCGTTGACCCCTTTACCGGCCTGGACCTTGCGCAGATTGCGCATGATAAAGGCCATGGCGCCCTCAAAGATCTCAGGGAATGTCCCTGAGAAATCCTCGGTGTCGATGTATTCACTTACATGGATGGCATTGCCTGGATAGCGGATGGCTTTGATGACGAACTGAGGTTTGATCCACTCGGGTTTCTCAGCAAAGAGGAGCACTCCTGCCAGGTTCAGCGTGCCGTCATCTGTGGCCAGATTCATGTTTCGCAGGAGTGTCAGCAGTTCTTCAGGCGAATCCGGGTAGGGCTGGTTGTAGGTGTCCCGCAGGAAATCCCGGAAGCGCAGTCGGTCCAGTTTTTCGATGCCCGCTCTGGTCGGCAGCTCGTCGGCATGGAAGATATCGACGCTCTGGAAGAGGCGGCGGAGTTCTTCCCTGGAGTTCACCCGCCGTTTGTCTGCTCCGTTTTTGAACCAGATCACGCCGTTCCTGTCAAAGTAGGGCTTGTCCTGCCCTTTTGGGACGGTGAGTACGATAACAATGCGGTCTTCGCCTACCTGGATGTTCTCTGTCCGCACCATCAGCGGGCTCTTCACGTGTTGCGAGGCCGCGTTGCTGATGAGCTGATTGATCCTGCTGACGTCCGTGCGCGACAGACCCGGTACGGAGCCATCGTCGGCAACACCAAGAAACAGCGTGCCCCCTTCGGCGTTGGCAAACGCTGCCATCTCCGCAGCAAGGGCATCGGCATTGGTGACGTCGCGCTTGAACTGGCGGCGGCTGTCTTCGCCGGCAGCGAGCAGGGTTTTGAGGGTGTCAGGGATCATAGGGGTGCCTCGCTGTGGGTCGTATTGCCCCGCCTGTCCGGCTAATCATCGAATAACCCTCCTCTGGCTTCCCGTTCAGCGTCATGGTCGTATGAGTCCGGGTGAGGGCTCCCCTGATGTGCGATTGTATTGAGCGGTTGCGCGGGCAAATGAGACAGGAGTATCCCGGCTGGCGTTATGGTGGTAAACGCAGCCGGAAGATGCGTCTCTAGAAGGATACCTGCGCCGCTGGAGAGGACCTGAGCGGTTGCCTTTTTTGCCCGCGGACTCATTAAAACGTTCATTATACGTTCTGATGAATTAGAGTTGCGATTTGGCTCGGGGTGTCTCTTTAAGGGTGTCCAACGACAGTTTGACCTATATTTTGAGAATAGATGAATACTGTAACGTTTGAAGTGGGCATATGCTTGCAACGTCGGTTGGGGCTAACTTCTGGGAGAATTACTATATCGCGGAGAGGTGGATCTAGCAAAAGATGATGTCACTGCTGGGTAATGACGCCCATGAACATCTACTCATTGAGGTTTATTATGACGGGGTTCATTCCAAGATTTGGTTTGTGATGGTGGATTGGAGCTCAGAAAGGCGGGTTACTTGCTGTTGTATCAGATCGATTGCGACCGTGAATTGTCTAAGTCGTTTTACGATCTCTTGTTGCTTTGTTGTACACGGAATCCAAAAGGGCGCAGAGCGAAGGGTCGCTTGGGAGATATTTTTTGCATCAGTTCCATTTGCTGAACGCTCGATGAAATGTCGATAAGGCGTACTGCGTAGTCCCTGAAGGAGGAATTCTGTGTCAATGATGGTTTTTTTATTCGGGATGAGCTGGAGTGTTTTATCACACAGCATTAACCCTGTTCGTGTCTTTTCAACAAGACATGCGCGACCGATCCCCGAGAGGTTTGCATTGCACCGTGTTACAAGAATCATCCCCTGTTTAACTTCCAGTGAAGGGACAAAGTCGGCTCTATCGAGTAATAATTTGTTTTCATCCTCGCAATAAATCCCATCGCCCACTGCGCTCACCTTTAGAACTCCGAAGCCATCGTTTGGTGCAGGGCTGCTTGATGATCTCGGACTTTTCCCGGCCACAATCCCTGCCAACAAAGAGCCAAGTTTCTTCAGATTACCTGGATTCTCTCTGGTATCCAGCTTCAGTTCGTCGTCGAAGTATGTGTCTTTTGCAGTACGAAGATCGTTTTGTAGTCTTATCGTTGATTGCTGCACCTCATCCACTGCCCACAGCACCTCCGCAATACGCCGCTGCTGGTCGAGCGGCGGGAGGTTGAACTCGAACTCCGCGAGGTGCTTCCAACTGGTTCGGGGAGAGAGCGAGCCGGCCGAGGTCTCGACCGCATACTGGAAGAACCGCTCGGAGAGGCAGATGAACGGCAGGAGTTCCGGCATCAGCCGGTCGTCCGCGGGCGCGAACACATAGATGTCGCCGGAGACCACCGCATCGAATCCGGCCACGGCAATCTTTCGCTGGTATGCCCGGCGCTTGCCGAAGAGCACCTGTCCCGGCCGGCAGCGGCGGGTGAAGGTGGTGCCGTCCGCCACGTTGCCCCAGGTGCGGGTGTGTAGCGAGCCGGGTTCGAGGTGCTCAAGGCCGATAAACCGCTCGATGCCTGCCTCCGCAGGGTCCCGCTCGGTCTCGTTCAGGTTCGTGACGACATCGCCGAACCGAACCCGTTTCCACCCCCTCCGGTCGAATATCGGGAGGCCCGACCAGTCGGGGTTCGGCCGGAGATCGCCGGGCGTCGGCCGGGCACCGATCATGAGCGGTTCCCCTCACGCAGGACGCGTCCTTTCCGGGTAAGGCGGTAGCGCTGCTTGCTGCTGCGAGGCCTGTCGGGAATGGTCATCTCGATCAGGCCTCCCCGGATAGCCGGCAGCAAGTAGGCTTTCCTGAAGTGTTCGCTGTTCCTCAGACCGAGAGCATCCTGAAGTTCCCGGCGCGACATCTCACCGTCGAGAACCCCGAGAATCTGCATCACTTCCGTGGTGACTTCCGTGGTGACTTCCGTGGTGACTTCCGTGGTGACTTCCGTGGTGACCTTCCCGGTACCTGCCGTGACAACTTCCGTGGCGACGTTCGGGCTAAAAAAGGTCAGGGTAACGCCCCGATTATCTTCCGACCACCGCGGCAGAGGTAGGCCACGTTCGGCGCATGCTTTCCGGATCATCACGCTGCCGCGTCCCATCTTCTCCATCAGTCCTCGCAGGTACAGCACGTGGGCGATGTCAGGATTGCGGAGCACCGAGATGTGTCCGGATAAGAGGCTATCGGGAGTCACCCCCTCGGGGAATCTGCCGGCGTTCCAGATCTCCAGGCGGTTTGAATACACATGGATGGCAATCCCCCCGGAGAAGTCACTGTAGTCGCGGTGGGCAAAGGCGTTGACCAGACCTTCTCGGATAGCGGCCGGAGGATAGAGCGGTTCATCCCGCCGTTCAAGATTGTTCTCTCCAAATCGTGATATTGTTGGAGTGTTCCTCTGAATAAAGTCGTATACGCTTTCCAGAACCGGCACCAGCGGTCCCTCGAAGGATTTCATGTCTCGGTAAGTATCATCTGCCCTGCCCGTCGAGAAGCAGGCCGCGCGGACGCGGACTTGCGGGTAGCGCATCGCGGGATTGGCTCCGAAGAGCACATCGCCGCCGTTGGTCAGGCGGCCATACCTGGAGACGGCAAGATCTTCAAGAACCATAACTGGATCGCTGCCGTTGCGAAACCGGAACCGCCCCGATCTCTTCACTGCCATCACCACGGAACGGACCTCGTCCCTATCCAGGTCCTCGTTCATATCAGCGGGAGAGAAACGCCGCTCCCATCGCTCAGGCTCCACCTGTTTGCGGAGCACCATGTCACGGATGGTCTCGATATTCGCTTTCCGGGTGGCCTGGCCTTCACGGAGATAGATGACATTCTCAAACGCGTACGGCAGATCCTTGCCGGCCGGCACCTCGATAACGAGCAGTTCCTTTCCCTCAACCTCCTGTACCTGAACAGAGACCAGTGCTCCGGGAGAAAGCCCTCGCTGGAGTCCCTGTTCGAGGTTCTTTGCCAACTCGGCGGCTCTATCAATACCGGTGAGTTCACCTCTCTCATCCACGCCGCAGACAATATAGCCGCCGGAAGTGTTCAGAAAGCCGCAAACCGCCTGGCCGACGAGTTCAAGATCTCTACAATCAGATATGAATTCGACGCTTTGTCTCTCTCCAAGCGACAGCGATTCTATGACGGCTCTGGTCTTCATGAACTGCCCCTCCTCCCCTGAACTGTCCTGGAGACACTGGCGCTATCCCGGAAATTTTCCGTTACAAACGCCTCAACGTCCTGGTAACGTGAGAATTGTGCAGTCGCAAAGAGGGTCGCATCGTCATCGGACTTGAACTCCTGAACCCAGTTGCCCTGCCGTTTCCGCAGAGGCTTCTCGGAAAGAATGGCTTCTTCGTACATATCGATGACGCGGAGATCGTTCAAGATCCAGTTCTTCTTCAGAGAGAGTTCTCCCCGGCCTGCCTTTCCTTCATAGCCAAGATGCTTCAGCAATAATCTGGCAAAGACCACGTGATCATGGACAAGGAGCCAGCGCGGTTTGTTCAGTGCGACGGCTCTCTTCAATTCCTGATGCGTAATGGATAGTCCGTCCCCATCCCTCCCACTTCCATAGTGGGGGGTGATTAACCCGAGAAACAGATCGCAGTTCTCTGTCGCTGCTATACAGTTCTCAAAGGCAGAACGGTTTGAGAAAACCGGAACAGTTCCCTTGTGGGACATCCAGACTTCATAACCGAACGCAGTTAAAAGCGTGTAAATTCGATCCAGGAGTTCCTCGATGCCATAGACTGTGGAAGAAACCATTACTGTGAGTTTCTTATTGTCCCTCATTTTCTCCTCCTGGAACGCCTGGCTCTTTCTCATATTCTGTTGAGAGAATTACGTATAAGGCCTTTCGGGCATTGCGTGAACTCTCCAGCCACGCCGACAACGCATCCGGAAGGGTTCCTCCCCCATACTGTGCCGATTCCTCGCAGACCATCCCCGCCGGTTGTGCAACGTAGAGCGGGATGCTCAGGTTCCCGTCGCTAGCCCGGATCTCCTCCAACGTCGCCACGTATGCAAACCCCGGTTCGTCCGAAAACGCCCGATAGGCCCCGACGATCCGCTCAATGTGCTCTTCTGTGAGGAAGCTCTGCGCCCGTTCCCGGGTGACCTCATTGACAGCGTTGATGAAGAGGATCCTGCCCCGTCGCTCTTCGGGCTGTCTCGTCCGGCAGATTACCACACATGCCTCCATCGGCGAGTTGTAGAAGAGATTCGGCCCGAGCCCCAGCACGCACTCGATCAGGTCGGCCTCGATAAGCTTCCGCCGCATCTCCGCCTCCTCCTGCCGGAAGAGGACGCCGTGCGGGAAGAGGATGGCACACCGGCCGGTCTCTTCATCCATGCTCGCCAGGATGTGCTGCCAGAAGGCGTAGTCGGCCCGACCCTGCGGTGGCGTACCAAAGACGTTCCGCCCCCAGGGGTCGGCGGCGAAGGCAGACCTCTCCCACTGCTTGATGGAGTAGGGCGGATTTGCCAGCACCACATCGAACCGCTGCAGGCGGTCGCCTTCCACGAATTTGGGCGCGGAGAGGGTGTCACCGCGCACGACCTGGAAGTCCTCGATGCCGTGAAGGAAGCAGTTCATCCGGGCGATGGAGGAGGTCATCAGGTTCCGCTCCTGCCCGTAAAGGCGGACGTTGCGCCACTCCAGCCCCTGGCGGCGGAGGTGGGCGATGGCGGAGAGGAGCATGCCCCCGGAGCCGCAGGTCGGGTCGTAGATGGTCTCTCCCGGCTGCGGTTCCAGCAGCTCGGTCATGAGGTGGACGACGGTGCGGTTAGTGTAAAACTCGGCCGCGGTGTGGCCGGAGTCGTCGGCGAACTTCTTGATGAGGTACTCGTAGCCGTTCCCGAGTTCGTCCTCGGGCAGGTTGGCGATGGTGAGTTCAAGCGAGGAGAAGTGCTCGATGAGGTTGCGGAGCATGGCGTCGGAGAGACGGTCTTTGTTCGTCCACTGCGCGTCGCCGAAGATGCCGTAGAGTTTATCCGGGTTCGCCGTCTCAATCGCCCGCATGCCGGCCTGGAGAACCTGCCCGACGTCCCGCGCAGCCTTCCGAACCTCACGCCAGTGGGCTTCGGGCGGGATCTGGAACCGGTGGTTCTCGGGGAACGCGGCGAAATCGGCATCGCCGCCGGACTCGGCAAGCGCCGTCCGCGTCTCTTCGTCGTAGACATCGCAGAGGCGCTTGTAGAAGAGTAGCGGCATGATGAACTGCTTGTAGTCGCCGGCATCGATGGTCCCCCGGAGGAGCACGGCTGCCCCCCAGAGGTAGGACTCGAGTTGCTGCTGCGTGATACGGGAGGTCACGACGTCTCCCTCCCGGCAGAGACAATGAATTCGGTTACGGGTCCCGCCATGCAGGCACATAGTCCCTCAACTTGGTCCCCACTTAGTCCCCACTTGGTCCTCATGCGAGAAAGCCCTCCCGCTTCAATATGCCGATAAGCCGCTCCTCCGCCGCAAAGGCCGCCTCCGCACTCTCGTGGAGTTGCTGCAGCGCCTCTTCGACGGTCGGCACTTCCTCCTCGATCTTCGGCTCGACGTAACGGGGGATATTCAGGTTGTAGTCGTTCGACGCGATCTCCTCAAGCGTCACCACCCGGGCAACACCCTCTACGTCTTCGAAATCCCGATACCACCCGTAAATGCGGTCGACATGCTCGGGGAGCAACTCGTTCTGGGCACGGCCGGTCCTGTACTCCTTCGAAGCGTCGATGATGAGCACCTTCTTCTTCCGGCCGTCGCTTTTGCGCTGGCGGAAGACGAGGATGCAAGCGGCGAGGCCGGTGCCGTAGAAGAGGTTCGGACCCAGGCCGATCACCGCTTCGAGCAGGTCCATGCCGAGGATCTTCTTCCGGATGGCACCTTCTTTCCCCATACGAAAGAGCACTCCGTGCGGCAGCACAACCGCCATGCGGCCGGTCCCGGGCGCCATCGACCTGATCATGTGCTGCACCCAGGCGTAGTCGCCACTCTTTGCCGGCGGCATTCCGGCGAAGTTGCGGCCGAAAGGATCGCTCGTCCAGACCTCCTCGCCCCATTTCTCAAGCGAGAAGGGGGGATTAGCAATAACGCAATCGAAGGTCGCGAGATTGTCGCCCGAAAAGAACGCCGGACGGCGAAGGGTATCGTCACGCACGATCGAGAAGTCCTCCGCGCCATGCAGGAAGAGGTTCATCCTGGCGATGGCCGAGGTGGTGAGGTTCCTCTCCTGGCCGAAGAGTTTGCCCCAGAGTGTCCGATCGTCGCCATGAGCCTCGCGAACATGGTGGATTGCCTCGAGCAACATACCCCCTGTCCCGCAGGCCGGGTCGTAGATCGTCTCGCCCTCGTGCGGGTCGAGAATGTTGACCATCAGCCGCACCACCGCCCGTGGGGTATAGAACTCTCCCGCTTTCTTGTTTGTGAGGTCGGCAAACTTTTTGATGAGATACTCGTAGGACTGGCCGAGAATGTCGGCTTCGGCAGCCTCGTTTCCTAGGTTTATCCGGGAGAAATGCTCGATGAGATCGCGTAGCAGGGCGTCGGAGAGACGATCTTTATTTGTCCACTGCGCATCGCCGAAGATGCCGTAGAGCGTATCCGGATTTGCCGTTTCGATGCAGCGCATTGCTTTTTGCAGAGCCTGCCCGACATTTGTCGTCACCTTGCGGACATCGTTCCAATGGCATTCATGAGGGATCTGGAATCGGTAGTTCTGCGGGAACCGGGCATACTCTTCATCGCCTCCGGATTCGGCGAGAGCTGCTCGATACTCTTCATCATGGACATCGGATATCCGTTTGAAGAAGAGCAGCGGGAAGATATATGTCTTGAAGTCGGCCGCATCGACAGGTCCACGCAGGATATTGGCGGCTTCCCAGAGGTGAGATTCGAGTTGAGCAAGGGATGTTGTCGTGGTGACCATTGTTTGACCTCAAGAGAACTGTGCAAGGACTGCGGGGGGAAGGCGGCTATCTCTCTGTAGATTCCATCCAGCCTTCCCTCTCGGGTCGTTGTAACACGTTAAGTATCAATTTTGGATCGGGACTATATTAACTTACCAATTTCCATATTCCGGTATCGCTTGATTTTTCCCAATTCTAAATTTGTATGATGCCTTTTCGTTTAATGTTTGGTGGCAAATCGAACAGTTATAACCTGGGTATAATATCGCCTACATATTCCTCGCACCGTCCGTGCGAGTTTTCTGAAGGCAGTGTGCGCCTCAAAAATGACTTTCTGCCCTGAAATTTGAAAGAAGAAAGGCGGCTGACGTCAGAATTCGTTTTGTAAATCTCCAACCCGTTGTTGGAGAATTGACATGCCCCTGGTACATCGCCGTAACCTTCAGGACGGAGTTCGGCGAGGTGCAGTACTGGTACACCGGACACGTAATTTATTATACTACTTTTATAAATGGAGTGCCATGGCTCCAACATACCGTGATGCAACCATCAATTCCGTCGAAGCGACTGCCACGGTCAGCGGCAGCACAGGCGGCGGCCGCGACGAGAAGGGCAACGTGTATTTCTTCCCGAACGTCTCGGTGAGCATCGGCTACTGGTTCGACAACGAGGGTGTCCCGAACTCGGACTGGAATACCCACTTCAAGGCGCAGCTGTGGATCAACGGCGAACAGGTCGGCAAGAAGCAGGACCTCTCAGCCGGCGGGCCGCAGACCTACACGTTCTTCGCGCACAAGTTCCCGGCGCCGGGCACCTACAAGGTGGAGGTTCGCGGGAAGAACTCGAAGTCAATCGACGTTACGATCAAGAATCCGCCGGTGCAGGAGAAGAAGGCGGCGCAGTGATGGGAGGAGAGTGTCTACTTTTTTCACTTGCCTATAACGGCGCAATCTGGATTGGTGGCACCAAAAATCACTTATGAGATTCCCCGCTCGCATCAATAACATCGTCCCCGGTCGAAAAGGCCGGGAACCCCAGGGTCTACCGGCATCTCACGCCTTTTCGAGCGTGAACCGAAACGCCGCCCCTTCCTCCGGGTGCCCGGGCACCCGGTCCTCGACCCAGACCCGCCCTCCGTAGCGCTCCACGAGGATCTGCACCAGGTAGAGGCCGAGGCCTTCACCGACGCCCCGTTTCTTCTGCTCGTAGCGGTGGAAGATTGCCTCCTTCTGTTCATCCGGGACGCCGGGGCTGGTATCCGCAACCGTCACCCGCACAAACCCGTTCTCCTCCTCGGTCAGGACGGTAATTGCGGCGTCGGCACCCCCATGCTTCACGGCGTTGCCTATCAGGTTTACAAAGACTTCCGGGAGGAGGTCGTCAACCCGCACCAGGTACGGAGCACCCTCGTAACGGATGTTGCTGTTGGGGTAGTGACCGGTCTCCTCCCGGATGATTGCGTCGAGATCCGTCGGCCGGAGAAGAGGCGGCCCGGCGTGAATCCGCCGGATCTTCGAGACGGTACCCAGGATGTCGATACTCTTCCTGACGCTCCGCTGGAGTTTCTTCGCATAACTGGCTGCTTCCCCATTTCCCGACAGGCTGTCGATAAGCAGCTCTGTATAGAGGTTCGAAACGTTCTCGGTGTTTCCGATGTCGTGGGTCAGGATATCCAGGTACAGGTTCGTCTCCCGGTGAGCGGACTCGAGATCCCGGTTCAGCCGGGCGAGATCTTCGGTCTGGCGCTGGAGAGCCTCCTCGGCCTGCTTGCGCTCGGCAGCCTCCCGTTCGAGATCCGCTTTCGAAGCGGTGACTCCTTTGAGATCTGCGGTCATTCGGTTGAATGAGCGGGACAGATCACTGATCTCGTCATCGGCGGTCTCGACGATGGCGTAATCGAGGTTGCCGGACCCGATGATTCGTGCTCCCTCCTGGAGACTCTCGATCGCCACCAGAGTGCGACGGTAGAAGAGGAAGTAACTGGTGAAGATGTACGCGGCGAAAGTGCCCATCAGGGCGAAGATCAGGAGATTGCTGGCCTGTTCCAGTTGCACCCTCTCCTGGTGCATGATGCGCGCGAGCTGCGTGGCGTCGGCACCCATACCCTGCGTCTGGACGGCCATCCTGCTCCACAGTACCTGCAGAACAGGTTCCGTTGCCGGATCGTCCGATCCGGGGGAGGTCGCATAGACCTGAGCCACGCTGTCAAAGATTTCCTTGAGCCGGTTCTGGTTGCTCCGGATATTGGCGACCAGTGCCTGCTGTTCCGGAGTCTGGGGGTCGAGCTCCGAGAGATCGGATGAGAACGAGGTATACACCGATTCCCATCGCGTGCGTTGCAGGTCCTCACGGTAGAGGAGGTATTCGGTTGAGAGATAGCTGAGATCGTTCGCTCCCTGGGCAAGTGTGCCTGCGATCTGCTCCTGCCGGTCAAGGTATTCGAGCTGCTGGTCCGCGATGACCACCGAAACGGCGATGATGAGCAAAACCAGCCCGAAAACCACGGTGCTGATGATCAACTGTGTCCTGATCTTCATGGTCGCTCACTGTATTCCGATGATGTTCACCGATGCCGGTTTCACGCTTGAAAGGCTCTCCGTGGAGATATAATCGTGGAAATCCGGGATAGTCGTTGCATTCGTGAGGTTATTGGCTATCATCCACCGTGCCTCGCCCTCCATCGCGGTGATGAGCGATTGGTCAAGCGAGAGTGTGAACTGGTTCTGCTGCCAGACCGTATCCATGTACCCGGCGTCGAGGTTCAACCGGTTCTGCACGATAGCCCGGGATTCGGCCGGATGAGTGTGGATGTACTCCTCAGCCTGCGCCAGTGCCGTAAGGAACCTGGCCGCGATGTCGGGATGATCTCTTATCCAGTCATCGGTGGAGACGATCAGCCCGAAGACGGGCTGGCTGCCCTGCGCCGGCAGGACAACAGCGTTCGCGCCCAACCGGTCTCTGGCCGCATTGGCATACGGCTGGGCGGTTGAAATGGCATCGATATCTCCGTCCGCAACAGCGTTCACCCATCCTTCCGGAGTTTCGACGTTAACGAGGGTTATGTCCTGCATCGTCATGCCATGCAGCATGAGAAGCCTTCCGAGATGGAATTCCGATACGGTTCCTATCGTGGTCCCGACCCGTTTACCCCCAAGGTCGGACACATTCGTGATTCCCCGGTCTTGCCGTGCGACAAGATAGATGAACTCACCCTTGTCGATGTTTCCTATCGCGCTTATGTTTGCGTTCTGGAACGCCTTCCGGACAATGGGGAACTCGGATACCCCCACGGTGATGTCCGCTTCGCCGTTCACCACTCCGTCAAGCGAAGCCGCTCCGGAATGGTATTCACGCAGGCTTATATCGATGCCGTTCTCCTCGAAAAAGTGCCGGTCTTCGGCGATCCAGAAAAGCGCGGTTGACTCAAACGGCGAATACGCTACGGTGATGGTATCCGTCTCTTCCGGGCCGGCCTCCTGGAAGCCCCAAAACCATGCGCCGGATCCCACCAGCAGCACAATCACGGCGAGTATACCGGCGTTCTTCTTCATAGCCGTGCTCCGGGGGTGTCCTTCATGACACCTCCCGCCGGCGAGTGATCCGCGCTGCCTTCATGACTGTCTCAGTACCGTTCGTAGAGATGGAAATCCCCGGGCCGGGGATTGCAGTTGCATTCGTCGGGCTATCCGCGGTCATCCACGGTCCCGCTCTGAGCGGTCTCAAGTGATGAGCGCCAGCCCGGCCGCTTCTACAGATCGTCACGTTGCACGGCAACTGCCCTCTTTGCGCGGGCCGGATGCGCCCACCGTCGTCCGGGCGCTCGTTGATCCGGTCGGCCCGGATGGAGTTGACGGCTCTGTCATGATGCCTGGAAGATACCATACAGTGATCCTGCGCAGAAGATTGCGATTGAAACCTATTGGAGCGCCAATTTTTCACAGGTAGCCTCTGGTAAAACCTGGGCCGATCAGTATCGCTGATTGCTACTGTATCTAAAAACACTGATGGGTATAATATAGTTACTCCATGGGTTCCGGCCGAACATCAGCACATCGGGATGAACCCGACCGAAGATTGCCATAGCAGGGGCTTACATCGAGATGACAGCCCCAATTACTAAGATATGTTCAGGAATGATGCCAGACACCTGTCGTTTCTTATGTGCTTTTTGTTCAGCGTGTAAGTATGCGGGCGCATGCTTTTCAGCCTGTCTCCCGGCACCAGCCCCCTACTCTCCTCCAAAGGTATACGTATCGGCGCATTGAACACCTCATATGGACGCTCCGGTCCCGGGCAGGCAGGATAGATAGGATATGGACGGCAGCACGATAATCCCGGTTCTCATTCTTGCATGCGGCCTCCTTGCAGGATTCGGCGTGTACGCGATCGTATCCTCCGCTCCGTCCGCTCCGGTGCACGCAGCTCTCTACACGGAGAACGCGCCGGAGCCCATCGGGCCGTACAGCCAGGCCGTGCTGTGCGGGGACTACCTCTTTACGTCGGGGCAGATCGGCCTCGACCCGGCCACCGGCAGCCTCTCCGGCACCGTAGCAGGCGAAACGGTCCAGGCGATGGAGAACCTGCGGGCTGTGCTCGCCGAAGCCGGCCTCAACTTCTCGGACGTCGTGCAGACCCGGATCTACCTGACAGACCTCGCGGACTTCGATGCGGTCAACGCCGTCTACGGCGAGTACTTACAGGAGCCCTACCCCGCACGGTCGACGGTAGAGGTCGCCGGCCTCCCGAAAGGGGCGAGGGTCGAGATCGAGATGGTCGCAGTGGTGCGGTGAAGATGCATACGCCCGGATTGAGGCGGATCCTCCCTGCGCAACTACCGCTCTCCTTTTGCTCAAAATTTGCACTATAACTCAGTAATATATCCATGGCAGCCGTAACATGACACGAATAATCCGAAAGGTATAAACGTACTTCACTCCCCCCATCATATATAGGTAATATCGCGCATGTCATCGTCAACCCCTGACCGGATCCTCTACGTAGATGACGAGGAGGCGCTGCTCGACATCGGCCGTGCCTTCCTTGAGCGAGCGGGCGGCATCACCGTCGATACCACTCCAAGCCCGCTGGAGGCATTTCGACTGATCATGACCGGGCGATATGATGCGGTCGTCTCGGACTACCAGATGCCGGAGATGGACGGCATCGCCCTCTTGAAGCGGATCCGGGAGGCGGGATCCCTGGTGCCCTTCATCATCTTCACCGGCAGGGGGCGGGAGGAGGTGGCAATCGAGGCGCTCAACAACGGCGCCGACTTTTACCTCCAGAAAGGCGGTGACCCGAAGACGCAGTTTGCCGAACTTGCAAACGCGGTCCGGCAGCTGGCCGGGAGGCAAAGGGCGGAGGCAGCATTCCACAAGAGCCAGGAGACGTTGCATAAAGCGCAGAGCCTTGCGCACCTCGGCAGATGGGAGTTCGACCCCAATACCGGGCAGCTGGCCTGGTCTGACGAAATGTCCCGTATCTATGGTCTTGTCCCCCGGAGTATGCCGGCAACGTACGAGGATTACCTGGCGCGTATCCATCCGGACGATCGGGCTGCGGTTGAAGCTGCGCACTCCGCAACAAGCGCGGACGGAAAGGATAACTACGAGATCGAGCACCGGATCGTTCGCGCCGACACCGGGGAGGTCCGGTACGTCGTTGAACGGGTTGAGCACCAGCGGGACGAATCAGGACGGGTCGTCCGTTTCGTCGGGCTGGTGCACGACATCACCGAGCGCAAACTCGCCGAACTCGAACTATTGCGCAGGCACGAAGACCTCAAGGCGGCGTACGAGCAGCTTACCTCCATCGAGGAGGAGCTCCGGACAAGCTTCGACGACCTTGCCGAGGGCCAGCAGCGGCTCCAGGAGAGTGAGCGCAGGCTTGCCGATATCATTGAGTTCCTCCCGGATGCAACCTTTGTCATCGATACAGGCGGGCGCATCATCGCCTGGAACCGTGCAATTGAGAAGCTGACCGGTGTTTTGAAAGCGGAGATGCTTGGCAGGGGCGATTATGCATATGCGGTTCCGTTCTATGGTGAGGCACGCCCGGTTCTGATCGACTATGTCCTCCGGCCCGACAGAATGGCGGGCTGCCCTTACCGTATCAGGACGGACAACGGAGAGGTCCTTGAAGGCGAGGTCGCTCTTGCCCGTCCCGGCGGGAGGGAGGCCGCCCTCATGGTCAGAGCATCTCCCCTCTATGACCGGGAGGGCAGGCGTGCCGGTGCGATCGAGATAGTCCGGGATATCACCGAGCAGAAGCGGGTTGAGGCCGATCTGCGTGAGACAAAAGAGTATCTGGAGAGCCTGATCGATCATGCCAACGCCCCGATCGCCGTCTGGAACCCGGAGTGTGTCATCACCCGGTTCAACCGGGCCTTTGAGTGCCTGACCGGAATTCCTGCAGATGAAGCCATCGGGCAGAATCTTGAGATCCTCTTCCCGGAGGAGAGCCGGGATGCATCGATGGAGCGGATCCGGCGGGCGATGGCGGGCGAGTTGTGGGAGGACGTGGAGATCCCGATCCTGCACCGGTCGGGCAGCGTCAGGACGGTGCTCTGGAACTCGGCAAACATCGTCGGCAATGTCGGGGAGACGCCGGTTGCAACGATTGCGCAGGGAAAGGATATCACTATCCGGAAACAGGCGGAGACTGAACTTCTGCAGAGGCACGAGGAACTGCAGGCAGCGTATGAGCAGCTCGCCTCTATCGAGGAGGAACTCCGGACAAGCTTCGACGACCTTGCCGAGAGCCAGCGCCAGCTTCGGCAGAGCGAGGAGCTCTACCGGCGAATCTCCGAGAGCATCTCCGACGTTGTATTTGTGTGCGACTTCCAGGATACGGGCGAGTACGCCATTGGCCGGATTGCCGGAGCGGTGCACGAGATCACCGGGTACACTGATGAGGAGGTTCTCGCGATGCGGTGCTGGAAGCATCTTGTCCACCCGGACGACCGGCCCATCTTTGAGCGCGACATCCGCTCGCTCTCCCCGAACATGTCTTCGGTCACTGAGTTGCGGATAGTCCACCGGGACGGTTCGGCCAGATGGATCCGCGTCTCAGCCAACTGCACCAACAACCAGAACGGCGGGCTGCGGTTGTACGGCGGGTGGCAGGACATTACCGAGCAGAAGAAGGCCGAGGAGGCGCTGCGGGAGAGCGAGCAGCACTTCCGCACCCTTGCAGACAGCGGCCAGGCCCTGATATGGACCTCCAGGCTGGACGCGAACTGTGACTACTTCAACGAACCGTGGCTTGCCTTCACCGGCCGGACGCTCGAGCAGGAGATCGGTGACGGCTGGACCGAGGGAGTGCACCCTGACGATCTCTCGCGGTGCACCGCGACTTACCTGGATGCATTTGCCCGGCGCGAGCGGTTCAGCATGGTCTACCGCCTGCGGCGGCATGATGGGGAGTACCGCTGGATTCAGGACGACGGCTCTCCGAGGTATGATACCCACGGCAACTTCCTCGGCTTTATCGGGCACTGTCTGGATGTCACCGAGCAGAGACGGATGGAAGCGGCGTTGCGGGAGACTGCGGAGAAGATGGAGAGCATCTTCCATGTTGCCCCTACGGGCATCGGGGTGGCGGTAAACGGGCTATTTACGGAGATTAATGACCGGCTCTGCGAGATCACCGGCTACACCCGCGACGAACTCATCGGCCAGTCCGTGCGGCTGCTCTATCCGAGCGATGAGGAGTATGAGTCCGCCCTGCAGGAGATCATCGCCGGGATCAAGGAGACCGGAACGTGTACGCTTGAGGCCCACTCTCTGCGCAAAGACGGCGGAGTCATCATCGTGCAGCTCTCTATAACACCCCTTGATTCGGCAGATATCTCCCGGGGTACGGCATTCACCGTCCAGGATATCACCGAGCGCAAAGCGATAGAGCAAGAGGTTGCACATCACGCCAGGGAACTCATCCGGCAGACGAACAGCCTGACGGTCGCGAACAAAAAACTCAACCTGATGAACAGCATTACCCGGCACGATATCCTGAACCATCTGACGATTCTTCTCGGCAACCTTTCGTTTGCAGAGGAGGCCGAACCGGGCCAGGACATCTCGGAGTTCCTTGCCCGGGTAAAGAATGCCGCCGACCGGATACGCCGCCAGATCGAGTTCACCCGGGACTACACGGATCTCGGTGACCGGTTTCCGGAATGGCAGCGGATATCTGACGCGATCCTGAGCGAGGCGCTGCACGGGCTGCCGGTTGAAGACGAGGCCGGCGATCTTACTGTCTACGCGGATCCGATGCTTGCAGCGGTCTTTTCAAACCTGATGGACAACACGGTCCGGCACGGGGTGTCGGCGACCCGGGTTCGCGTCTGGTACCGGTCGGAGGAGAACGGAGACATCACCCTCGTCTGGGAGGACGACGGCGTCGGCATCCCTGTGGAAGAGAAGGGACGGATCTTTGAGCGGAGTGTCGGGAAGAACACGGGGCTCGGGCTCTTCTTGATCCGGGAGATTCTCGGGATCACCGGGATCAGCATCACCGAGACCGGAGAGCCCGGGAATGGGGCACGGTTTGAGATGCGTGTGCCTCGCGGGGCATACCGGGTTCTGGAGTGAAACCGGTTGCATCTCAGATCGCCCTTACCTATCCAGGTTTGATCTTCCTCCCTGACATCGCCTGCCGTAACGGGGTATTGACCTGCAGCGCCCCTCGATTGTCGGCGCCGGCGGCAGGGACAGTCCGCTCAATCTACCTCTTCCAGGGCCAGGGCCCCCAGGTATGCCATCGTCTGGAGGACATCCTTATTCTCCGGTGTAAGCACCTCCTCCGGGTCCCTGAATGCGAACGCCAGGACGCCGAACGTAACCGCAAACGCCTTCATCGGAACGTAGTGTCCTATCCCCATCGGGAGCGTTTCGGTGCCTCTCCCCGCTGTCCGGCCATTCTCGAAGGCCCACTGGGCGATGGTCCGCTCTTTTTGGGTGAGCGGATAATCGGGATCCCCGACGTTCACGAAGAGCCCCCCCGCACCCGGCGTGAGAACGGCAAATGCACCTTCGCTGAACTGCTTCATGTGACGATAGAGCGTATCGAAGATCTCCTGGCGGTGCGCGACGTTCACCAGATCGCGGGAGAGAACGGCGACGGCCTCAACCTTTGCCTCGCTCCTCCGTATCTGCGGGAGCAGGTAGCGGAGTCTTGTTGCGAGACCGCTGATGATGAACGCAATGGCCACGTATCCCACAAAAGAGATGAAGTAATCCCAGTCGTCGATCGTAAGCGTGTAGTAGGGAACCACAAAAGCGAAGTCGAAGATCAGGATGCTTGCGATAGCGGTGATGATCGCCGTTCTCCGGCGGAATAAGAGCGCTGCCGCAACCACCGGAACCAACTGGATGATGAGCAGGTTTGACGAACTGATGATATCTCGCAGGAAGTAATTCACGATCGTCACAAGCGCGATGAGTATTGCGCTGATGATGAGGTTTGGACTCACAAATTGCGGCAGTTGCCTGTGGATAGGGATGCTTACCGCCGCTTTCGGTTCGTAGAGGAAGATATCGATCCCCTTTGACCGGACCATGGTGCGGTACACGGGAGAGTAGAAGATGTCCAGTCCGCGGGGTTTACCGAGCATGATCATGGTGACGTTGTGCTGCCGGGCATACCTGATCAGTTCCCCCGGAACGTCCCCTCCGCGGTAACGGACGATCCGCCCTCCGAGGCTCCTTGCCGTCTCCATCGCATCGTTGAGCCACCGTCGCTCCTGGTCCGTGAGGTTCTGCTCAGTCTCGGTCCCGATGGAGATCACGATCCAGTCCGCCCGGAACCTGTCCGCAAGACGGTACGCCGCACGGACCATCTGGTCCGCCGTCGGGCCGGGGCGTATCCCCACGAGGAGCCGTTCCCCGGCAGGCCATGGCCCCGGGATGGCCCTGGCCCGCATGCGGGTGAGCATCTGCCGGTCGGTGACCTGCGCCATGAACCGGAGAGCGATCTGCCGGAGTGCCAGGAGATTTTCGACGCTGAAGAACCGCTGGACGGCCTGCTCGGCCATATCCCGCACATAGACCTTTCCGGCGCGGAGGCGGAGTTGGAGTTCCTCCGGCGGGATGTCTATGAGGCAGATCTCATCGGCATCGTAGAAGAACGTGTCCGGCACCGTCTCCGCGACGCGGATGCCCGTGATCTGGGCGACGATGTCGTTCTGGCTCTCGATGTGCTGGATATTGACGGTGGTGTAGACCGATATCCCCGCGTGAAGGATCTCCTCGATGTCCTGGTAGCGTTTGGCGTGCCGGCTCCCCGGAGCATCGGTGTGCGCAAGCTCGTCGATGAGGACGATCTGCGGGCGTCGCCTGAGGATCGCGTCGATATCCGGCTCCCGCAGCGTGAGTCCCTGGTAATCGACGTGAATCGGGGGGATTGCCTCGAGCCTTGCGGCGAGTGCATCCGTCTCTGCCCTGCCGTGCGTCTCCACATACCCGATCACGATATCGAGCCCGTCGCTCCGGTGGCTGAGCGCATCCTCCAGCATCGTGTAGGTCTTCCCGACGCCGGCGGCGTATCCCAGGTAGATCGTCAGCTGCCCCTTCCCGGCCCTCTGTTCCGCCTGCTCTGCAACGGCGAGCAGGTCCTCGGGCAGGGGGCGGCCTTCCTCGGCGGTCCTTTCAGCCGTGTTCAGCCCCTCCTGTCCAGGCGATCCAGCTCACGGTTGAGCGAGAGGACATTGACGTAGGGTTCTACGAACGGAACCGGGAGGGTCTCCGCCCGGGCGAGAACGAGCGCACGGACCTCGTCCTCCGGAAGACCGCGCGCCTCTGCGACAGCGGGGACCTGCACCAGCGCGGCATCCAGGCTGATGTCGGGGTCCAGACCGCTTCCCGAAGCCATGACGAGATCGGACGGAAGCGGGCCCTGCACGCCGGCGTTCCGGAGAGCCCTCACCCGGTCTGCGATATGCTCGAGGAGCAGGGGATTTCCGGGTGCAAGGTTCGACCCTCCGGAGGAGGAGGCGTTGTACGCGGTTATCGGCGTCTCCGAGGGGCGGCCCTGGAAGTAGAACGGTGCGCTGAAGTTCTGGCCGATCAGGCTCGAGCCGGTCACCCGGCCCTGGCCGTCGACGATCAGGCTCCCGTGGGCCTGGTACGGAAATGCCGCCCCGGCGATGAGCGTCACTGCCAGGGGGTAGGCGAACCCCGTGATGATGAAGAGGACGAGGAAGAGGAGCAGACCGCTTTTTACTGCCTGTCGTATCTCCGTCATGGGTGGTATACCTCTACAGGACTCCGGCGATCAGGAGGTCGAGCGCTTTGATGCCGATGAACGGAGCGACGAGGCCCCCGAGGCCGAAGATGATCAGGTTGTAGGCAAAGAGCCTCGATGCCGGCATCGGTTTGAACCGTACTCCGGCAAGCGCGATCGGTATCAGGAGCGGGATGACCAGGGCATTGAAGATGACCGCAGAGAGGATGGCTGACTGCGGGGTGGCGAGGTCCATGATGTTCAGGATGACGAGCTGCGGGTAGATCCCGACCAGCGCGGCCGGTATGATGGCGAAGTACTTGGCGATGTCGTTTGCTATGGAGAACGTGGTGAGGGCTCCGCGGGTCATCAGGATCTCTTTGCCAATCTCGACGATATCCAGCAGTTTGGTGGGATCGCTGTCAAGATCGATGATATTGGCCGCCTCCCGCGCCGGCTGGGTCCCGTTGTTCATGGCCACCGCCACGTCGGCCTGGGCGAGGGCGGGCGCATCGTTGGTCCCGTCGCCGGTCATGGCGACCATGTAGCCCTCGTCCTGCGTCTCGCGGATCAGCCTCAACTTGTCGTCCGGCTTCGCCTCGGCAAGGTAGTCGTCCACACCCGCTTCCGCTGCGATTGCGGCCGCGGTGAGCGGGTTGTCGCCCGTGATCATGACCGTCCGTATTCCGATCCGGCGAAGGTCGGCAAACCGTTCCCGGATCCCGATCTTCAAGATATCCTTGAGGAAGATCACGCCGAGGATCGTCCTGTCGCGCGCCACCACGAGCGGCGTGCCTCCTGCCGACGCAATTCCGTTCACTTTCGTCGCCAGGTCCGGGGGTACCGCTCCTCCACGCTCGGGGACGAGCCTCGTGATCGCGTCGGCGGCTCCCTTCAGGTACGACGTCCCGCCGCACTCGGCGCCGCTCACCCGGGTGGCGGCCGAGAACGGGATGAACCGTGCATCCGGGGGGCAGGCCGGCGCGACGCCGGTCTTCTCCCGGACAAGGGCAAGGATGCTCCTGCCCTCCGGCGTTTCATCGGCGTACGAGGAGAGAAGGGAGGCCTGCATCAGTTCGTCCCGGGACTGCCCCTCCACCGGGACGAACTCGGCCGCCTGACGGTTTCCAAGCGTGATCGTCCCGGTCTTGTCGAGGAGCAGGACGTTGACGTCGCCTGCAGCCTCGATCGCCCGACCGGAGAGCGCGATGATGTTGCGCTGGAAGAGCCGGTCCATGCCGGCGATCCCGATCGCCGGGAGGAGGGCCGCGATGGTCGTGGGGGCCAGGCAGACGAAGAGCGCGACCAGCACCGTGAGGCTCGCAGGAGCGCCCGAACCGGTGAACGAGGCGCTGTAGGCGGATACCGGGTATATGTTGCCGACGACCGCCAGGAAGACGGCGGTCAGCGCCAGGAGCAGGATCTCGAGCGCGACCTCGTTGGGCGTCTTGCGCCGTTCGGCTCCCTCGACCATGGCGATCATGCGGTCGAGGAAGGTCCGGCCGGGCTCCGTGGTGACCCGGACGATGATCTCGTTCGCGAGGACCGTTGTTCCCCCCGTCACCGCGCTCCGGTCCCCGCCTGCCTCGCGCACGACCGGCGCGGACTCTCCGGTGATGGCGGCTTCGTTGACGAGGGCGGCTCCCCTGACCACCTCCCCGTCGCCGGGAATGATCTCGCTCTCCCTCACCAGAACGAGGTCGCCCGGCCGGAGGTCGGAGGAGGCGACCTCGTTCGCCGGGGCATCGAATGCCTCTTTCGCGAGGCGGCGTGCCGGCACGCTGGTGCGGGACTGCCGGAGAGACGCTGCCCGCGCCTTTCCCCTCCCCTCGGAGAGGGATTCTGCGAAATTTGAGAAGAGCACCGTCAGCCAGAGCCAGAGGGAGACGAGGCCGGTAAATAACGACTGCTCTCCGGTGGCAGTCGAGAGGCCGACGAAGAACCCTGCCGTCGTGACGATCCCCCCGATCTCCACCGCCAGCATCACGGGGTTCTCGATCTGCCTGCGCGGGTCCAGTCTGAGGACGCTCCCGACGAGCGCTTCGCGGACGAGACCCGGTTCGAGGGCGCCGAACCGGGGATACCGTTTCCTGGCCATCGGGCTACCCGCCTCCGGACAACAACAGGTGGTCGGCGATCGGCCCCATGGCGAAGAGGGGGAAGAACGTGAGCGCCCCGACGATCAGGATCACCAGGATCGTCCAGACGGCGAACGTTGCCGACGTGGTGGGCAGGGTCCCCGGTCCCGGTGGGACCGTCTTCTTCTGCGCTATCGACCCGGCGAGGGCAAGCATCGCAACCGCCGGGACGAACCGCCCGATGGTCATTGCCGCGGCGCCGGCAAGCGCATAAAAGATCCCTGAGGCGTCGAATCCGGCAAACGCGCTCCCGTTGTTGTTGGACATGGAGGCAAACGTATAGACAAGTTCGGAGAGGCCGTGCGGACCCGGGTTGTGCATCGCTCCGGCCGTGCCGGGAAGGAACAGCGCGACCCCCGTGAGGATGAGGACGAGGACACCCGGCACCAGAACCGTGAGAACGGCCATGTGCATCTCCTGGACCTCGATCTTCTTTCCGAGGTACTCGGGAGTTCTCCCGATCATCAGCCCGGCGATGAAGACGGCGACCACGATAAACCCGATAACGGTGTAGAACCCCGATCCCACCCCGCCGAAGGCGACCTCGCCGAGCAGGATCAGGAGCATCGGCACCATGCCTGCAATCGGCATGAAGGAGTCGAACATGGCGTTGACCGCCCCGCAGGACGTCGCGGTGGTGGAGGCGGCAAAGAGGGCGGTGCCGCCGAGCCCGAAGCGGACTTCTTTTCCTTCCATCGAGATCCCGGTCACGTCGAGCTGCCCCATGAGCGGGTTGCCGTCCAGCTCGGCAACGTAGAGCGTGCCGAGGGCGGGGAGGTAGATCGCGAGCATGACGATATAGATGGCCCATCCCTGCCGCATGGACCCGGCCATCCGCCCGAAGACAAAGGGCAGCGAGACCGGGATCAGGAGGATCAGAAAGATCTCCATGAGGTTGGTGAACGGTGTCGGGTTCTCGTAGGGGTGGGCGGAGTTGGCGTTGAAGAACCCGCCCCCGTTCGTGCCGAACTCCTTGACGGCTTCCTGGGAGGCGACAGGCCCCATGGCGATCGTCTGCGGTCCGGCCGGACCGTACCCTGCGGCATGCACGTAGGGGTCGACGTTCTGGATGACCCCCTGCGAGACGAGCAGGAGGGCGGCGAGAAATGCAACCGGGAGGAGGACGTAGAGAACGCACCGGGTCACGTCCACCCGGAAGTTGCCGATCCGGTCGGTCGACCGGCGGGTGACTCCCCGCATCACCGCAATGGCGATGCAGATCCCGGTGGCGGCCGAGAGGAAATTCTGGACCGTAAAGCCGGCCATCTGGGTCAGATAACTCGCGGAGGCTTCCCCTGCATATATCTGGTAGTTGGTGTTGGTGACGAAGCTCGCCGCCGTATGGAGTGCCGTGCCGGGGTCGAATGCGCCGAAGCCTTCCGGGTTCAGCGGCAGGTAACCCTGCAGCAGGAGAAGCGCGAGGAGTGCGATAAATCCGATGCCGTTGAAGATGAGCATCTCCCGTGCGTATCCCATCCAGTCTTCCTCCTCGCCGGCAGACGTGCCGATGAAGCGAAAGAGCCGGGCCTCCAGCGCCCCGGGGATGCCGCGGGAGTAGTCCCCGGAGAACACGTGCGCCATGTACCGGCCAAAGAGCATCCCTGCGATGGTGACTGCTGTGAAGAACGCGATGAAGAGTAACCCGTCGAGGAGCGGTGCAGGTTGTGCCATTGTGGATCGCCGATTTCTATCGATCCTGGAAGATAATTTATGCCGCTATAAAACTAACTCATTCGTGCAACGGCATTCTCCGTGACTAAATGGCTGGAGATGCTGGAGAGCAACACCGGGATCCGGAGATCTCGCCCTTCCCCTGCTCGGATCTGGAGCATATCCGGTGAAATGGCCGAGACCTGCGCCCTGCCCCGCTCGAGCCGGTGGAAGATCCAGAACTGAGATCCCCTGTCGACAGCCTCTGCACCGCTCCGATAGCCGTTACGGTTCTCCCTCCCGGCAGTCCGATCCCTACATTCATTACCTGCCGGTTCGACATTCTATCATGAGTCGTTCTCAGATTCCGCTGCTCGTCGCCCTCCTCATCCTCGCCGCGGTCGCTGTATCCGGCTGCATGAGCCCGGAGACGGTGGTATCCGATGAGGAGGCGGCGCAGGTGCTTACATACGCGGGCCCGATCGCCGACAATGTCATGCAGGGCTTCAACGAGGGCAACTATACGATGTATTCCCGCGACTTCAGCCCGGAGATGAGGCAGGCCCTGGACGAGGCAGCGTTCGAGCAGAACCGCGAGTTTGTCACGTCCCGGATCGGGCTTTACGAATCCCGGAGCGATCCTGTCGTCACCGAGACCGGTGAGTTCATCGCCGTGACCTACCGGGCAGCGTTCGAGCGGGAGGACGGCGTGGCTCTCCGGTTCGTCTTCAAGAAGGGCGATGAATCGCACCAGCTCCACGGGCTCTGGTTCAACTCCCCGAAGTTACGCAGTTGAGGCGGACCGCCGGCCGGGCGGGGAGGGGTGCCTCCCTGCAGCCGCGCCGCCGGAGTGGAGTGGGAGTCGCCCGGATATCCAACCGGGGCTTTTGGGGCCGCCAGGTTGGCCGGGCTCGCAATCCCGCGACAAACAAAAGATTAAAGCGATCCACAAGCATAAGAGGACGTATAGAGGAGCGCGACGCGTATGAGAACTCGCACCGAAGTCCTCGCTATCCTCCGCTCTCTGAAAGGTGAACTCAGAGAGCGGTACCATGTCGAGAAGATCGCCCTCTTCGGGTCGTATGCCCGTGGAGAGCAGAAGAAGGGCAGCGATATCGATGTACTCGTCGAGTTTGGCTCCGACGCGGATCTCTTCGACTTTGTCGGCCTGTCGCAGTACCTCGAGGAGAAACTCGGCACAGGCGTGGACGTCGTGCCGGAAGCGGCACTTCGCCCGGAGCTCCGCGGGCAGGTCACGCAGGACCTCCTTGTTGCATGAGGTCGCACACGCTCTATCTCTCGGACCTTGCTCTCGCGCTCGAGAAGATTGAAGAGTTTACCGCGGGTATGACGTACGACGAGTTCCTCCTCGACGATAGGACCCAGAGCGCCGTCATCAGGAAGTTCGAGATCATCGGTGAGGCGGCAAAAAAGATCCCGCTGCCCGTCCGGGAGAGGTATCCTGCCGTTCCCTGGCGTGAGATGGCAGGAATGCGAGATAAACTGATCCATACGTATTTTGGCGTCGATACGCAGCTTGTCTGGCGGACTGTCGTCAATCGTGTTCCAGAGCTCCGGAAGGAGATCCGCCACATCCTTGAGCAGGAACGCGAACAATAACCCGGGAATAGCGCTGCCTGACATGCGAATGACGCAACACCCGTTCACTGCCGCATTCAGAATCCACAGCACCCATTGATAAACATCTATCACTCCCTCCGCAAATACTCACTATGGAGAGATCTGATGCCCGCGATACGAATCGGCGAAGGAAGCGAACTGGCCCAGCAACCGGAACCCTTCAAGAACGAATATGAACTCCAGGAGATACTTGCCGGGCATCCGGTGCTCCTGGTCGACCGGGACGACTCCGCTCTCGTCACGATCGCCCGGGAGTTTCCGCTTGAAGGCGGGTTTGCCGATATCTTCCTCATCGATAACAACGGGCTGCCGGTCATCGTCGAGGTGAAACTTGCCCGCAACGGGGAGTCGCGGCGCGAAATAATCGGCCAATTATGTGACCACCTCTCTCTGATGCAGCACCTCACCCCGGACGAGGCGAATGCACGATCCGCAGGCCTTCTCGAAGAAAATATGCAACGTATGGCTGATGCCGGGGGAGAAGAGGAGTGCGAGGAACGGCTGAGCCTGATACAGGGCAACCTCGCCTCTTCCTTGAGAACCAGACAGATCCGGGGTATCATCGCCCTCGACGCTGCCCCGGACGACCTTATCCGGGAGTTCAGCTACCTCAACGAACATAGCGATCTCGACCTCCGGCTGCTGGTGGTCGAGCGCTACCGGCTTGGCAGGAGCGAGTACTTCTACCATTCTCGTTTCCTGGTATCGGGAGAGGCGGAGCCGGAGATGAAGCGCCAGAGGTTGCGGCTCCGGTTGATCGTCGAGAGGTTCTCGAAGATGAAGGCGCCCCAATTCTCAACCCATGTGACCGGGAGGGAGAGCGTCCGCGTATACCGCGAGGGATGGCCGACGGCGGTGCACTACGAGTTTAGCGACTGGGAGGACTCGATCAGCATCGAGGTGCAGGTCAACCGCAAGGAATACCTGAAGATTGCGGACTTCCTGCCCAGACTCCGCGACTCTCTTCTCACCGTCATCCCGAAGACGCAACGGGTCGAACTGGTCACTGATTCCTCTGGATGGACGCGGCTCCAGTTCTTCTTCGGTGAGGATATTGACCCTTACTGGATCGCACAATCGATGGTGCGTCTCTGTAAGACCGAGAAAGATATCTCCACCCTGCTGAAGGAAGGGAGTTGCTGACACTCTCCCCGGCGCATCTCCCTTGGTCGCTGTCATCCTCGCCGCGACCTGCCGGGCAGCGTTCGAGTGGGAGGACGGAGCGTCTCTCCGGTTCGCCTTTTAAGACGCCTTGCCGGCAGAACCGCCGGGCCGTACGCCTATGCCGCCTTCTTGAGCGGCCGCCTTCTTGAGCGTCAGCCGGAACGCCGCGCCTTCTTCCGGGCGGCCCGGCACCCGGTCCTCGACCCAGATCTTCCCGCCGTAGCGCTGGACAAGGATCTGCGCGAGATACAGGCCGAGCCCCTCCCCGACGCCTCGCTTCTGCTGCTCGTAGCGGTGGAAGATGGCGTCCTTCTCCTCGTTCGGCACGCCCGGACCGGTATCCTCGACCGAGACCCGGACGGTCCCGTCCTCCACCACCACCCGGATGGCGATCGCGACGCCGGGACCGCCGTGCTTCACCGCGTTCCCGATGAGGTTGTTGAAGATCACGGAGAGCAGGTCGTCCGCCCATACCCGGCAGTGCGTCCCTTCGTAACGGATGGTGCGCGGATAGCCCTTGATCGTGTCCCGGATAGCGGCATCGAGATCCATCGGTTTGAGTTCGGAGACCGTCCGGTGGATCTGGCGGATCGTGGAGACGGTGCCGAGGATCTCGATGCTCTTCTTGATGCTCCGTTGAAGATTCGCCATGTACCGGGCCTCCTCCCCGTCCAGGCGGTCAGCGAGCAGTTCGGCGTAGAGGTTCGAGACGTTCTCGGTGTTCCGTATGTCGTGGGTCAGGATATCCACGTAGAGGTTTGCCTCGTCCCGTGCCGCCTCAACCTCCCGGTTAAGGCGCCGGAGCGCTTCCTCGTTCTGCTTGCGGTCGCTGATATCCTGGACCATCCAGCGGAGCGACGGCTCCGCCTCTCCCCCTGTTCCGACCGATACGATGCTCATGGAGACATGCACGGGCTCCTCCATGAACGGCCGGAGATCCGCCTCGAAGGTCTGCCGCCCCTCCCCACGGGCCGCCCGGGCCATCCTGGCCTTGATCTCGGCCCGGCTCCCCTCCCGGGCGAAGGTGAGGATGTTGCGCCCTGTCAGGCTGTCTTTATGGATGGCGAGGAGCAGCCCCGCGGTGTGGTTGACCTCGAGGATCCTTCCGTTTCCGTCCGTCACCAGGTAGCCTTCGGGGGCAGCATCGAAGAGCTCGTAGTAGCGTTCCCGCTCCGTCTCGGCGGTCTTTTGGGCAGCGGTCAGCTCATCGTTCTGGCGGTTCAGCATCTCGTTTGCTGTCTCGAGCTCCTCGTTTGCTGCAGTGAGCTCCTCGGCGTAGGTCTGGACCTGCTCCAGGGTCACCATGTTGCGGGTATACTGGCGATGACTCTGCAGACCCTCCACCTTCCCCTGAAGCACAGCACTCTCCTGCCGGAGGTCCTCGACGGTCCGGGAGCAATCCGCCGCCAGTTCCATGAAGAGATCCTGGACGGCAGCGCGGAGTGTGGCGGGATCTCCATCGTTCTCCCGAAAGGCTGCCTGCAGCTGCCGTGCATACTCTTCCTTCCTGCGCTGTGTCATACTGGATTTCATGGGTGGCCTGGCCCCCGCGGGTCCCCGCGACCGGGGTCCCGGCGGTGAGCGGTAGTAGTTCAGCAGTTGCATCAGCAAACGTATATATCTGCTGCTTGCTCCTCAACCGGGATCTCATCGTGACGGGTTCTGTTCCGGGTTCAGGGCCCCCGGCCTCTGCAGAGACCGATCTCCGGCACCCTCGATGGCAAGAAGGATCCGGTCGGGTCCGGCCTCTGAGCGGAACCTCCGGGCGTTCAGCCGTATCACCCGGTGCCCGATGATGGGGAAGTCGTGCTCCACTAAGAACCCTTCGATCGCTCTCTGTCCGGGCAGGATCTCCTCAAACAGAGTATGGAGCCGGGGAATTTCCCATTGTTTGCCCCCCAGGTCATAGATGAGGTTTCCTTCCGTCTCCTCTCGCGTGACCTGGAACGCCGCATAGAACGAGCGGTTCGCAGAGACGATGCGGAGATCGGCGTCCAGCGCCAGCAAGGGCTCATGAGCGACGGCCATTACCTCCCCGGCGTAGGCACAGGCCTGCCTGACAGACGACTCGAGCTCCTTTGACCGGCTGATATCGGTGAAGGTGGCTACCACACCCTCGATCCGGTTCTCAGCTGTCCGGTAGGGGAGGATCCGCATCAGGTACCACGTTCCATCCGCCGTCTGCACCTGTCTCTCCCGCACCTGCAGGGTCCTGAGCACGTCCCGGAGGTCGTCCGGGAAGTTCCCGTCCCTGAGGTTGACAGCAAGATCGGTGATGGGCCTTCCTGTGTCCCCCGCCTGGAGGTTGACGATGTGCCGGATGGGCTCGGTGAACCACCGCACCCGGAGGTCGTTATCGAGGAAGAGCACGGCGATATCGGTGATCTGCAGGAAGTTGCGCATGTCGTCGTTGCTCTCCGAGAGCTCCTCAATCTTCTTCTGGCGTTCGACGTTGACGGTGAGCAGCTCCTCATTCAAGGACTGGAGTTCCTCCCGGGAACTCTTCAACCCCTCGTTCGTGCTCTGGAGTTCTTCGTTGGTGCTCTGGAGCTCCTCGTTCATCGACTTGAGTTCCTCCTGGGAGGCCTGCATATCCTCGGTCGTGTGCTGGAGCCGGACCCGGACCCGGGCGATCTTCTGCATTGGGCTCACCTCCGGCGTCCCGCGCCCTTCCGTCTCGCCTTCCGTGTGTTTCCGGTGTGGTTCCTCTTCGTCCTGGAAGACGACGATATACAGCGTGCCGCTTCTTCCCGCCCTCCTCCCGACCGGCCTGACCGTGAGCAGGACCTGCCGCTCCCCGTCGCTCACCCGCGTGGGAGCGGCCTCCTGGACGAAGGCCTCTTTCTTCCCGGCGGCCGCCTGGAGGAGGGGTGTCAGCGCATCCCGGATCCCGGGCCGCGCCATCGTGTAGATGTTCAGGGTCGCCCTGCCGGGCCGGGGTTCCAGGTACTTCCCCGTCCTGCCGTGGAAGTAGAGGATATCGCCGTTTTCGTTTACGATCACCGCCGGGGGGGCGTACTCTGAGAGCAGCCAGTCCTGGGCGAGCACGGTGACGAGCTCCTCCTCCCTCGTGAAATCTTGCGAATTAGTCTCTGTTGCTACGGGCTGTGTGATTGCGGCCGGCATCTCGAGCCGGGGCACCTGCGAGGACGTGCCCTCCCGGCGCTGGAAGATCTTCCACTTGTTGTCGACCATCTTGAACAGACCATCGAACCCGCTGATCGACTCGGCTGTGCCGAGGAAGAGAATCCCGCCCGGGTTCAGGGCATACTGGAAGAGGGGGATCAGCTGTTTCTGCAGTTCCGCCGAGAGATAGATGAGGAGGTTGCGGCAGGAGAGGATGTCGAGGTGGGTGAACGGGGGATCCGAAAGGACGTTCTGCGTCGCAAAGACCACGCTCTCCCGGATCTCCTTCTGCACACGGTAGGTGTCGTCCTCCTTTACGAAGAAGCGTTTCAGCCGTTCGGGCGTGACATCGGCGGCGATGTTCGCCGGGTAGGAGCCTCGCCGCGCGACCCCGATCGCCTTCGCGTCCACGTCGGTCGCAAAGACCAGGATCGTGTCCGGCCGCTCCAGGGCATCCAGGCATTCCCTGAGCAGGATCGCGAGGCTGTAGGCCTCCTCCCCGGTGGAGCAGCCCACGCTCCAGACCCGGATCGTCCCTCCCTCCGGCCTTGCGGGGATCAGGCCTCTGCAGATCTCTTCTTCCAGCACAACCCAGGCGTCCGGGTCCCGGAAGAACCGTGTTACCCCGATCAGGAGTTCGCGTGCAAGGACATCGATCTCCTGCGGGTTCTCATGAAGGAACGTGACATACTCCCCGATACTCGGGACGTGGTGCAGGGCCATCCGGCGCTCGATACGCCTCCTCACGGTATTGCGCTTATACCGGGAAAAATCCTGGCCGCTTCTCAGGCGAATGAGGCTAAAGATCCGCTGCAGGTCCGCTTCAACCCGGGCCGTGGTGAGCGTCTTTCCCGTGGGAACCTTAACGGAGAACATCACGTAGCGGATGAGCAGTTCGGGAAGTTCATCGGGCGGAGCGCTGTAATCCACAAGCCCGGTGGCTATCGCGCTTCTCGGCATGCCGCTGAACTGGGCCGAAGACGGTTCCTCGGCCATCACCATGCCCGCGCGCTCTTTGATGGCCCGGACACCGAGCGTTCCGTCGCTTCCCGTCCCGGAGAGCACGATCCCGACCGCTCTCCCCTCCTGGTCCTCGGCGAGGTGCCGGAAGAAACTGTCGATGGGCATCCGAAGGCCGTGCGTCCTGACCGGTTCTAGGTGTCCGATGGTGCCGTGGAAGATGGTGAGATCCGCCTGTGCGGGCTTCACGTAGACCGTGTTCGCCTCGATCTTCATGCCGTCCTCGGTCTCCCGCACGGGCATCCTGGTGAACCGCTGGAGGATCTCCGGCAGGAGCCCTTTCTGGGCAGGATCCATGTGCGTGATCAGCACGAAGGCTATCCCGGTACCCGGCGGCATGTTCCTGAAGAACTGCTCGAACGCCTCAAGCCCGCCCGCGGATGCGCCGATGCCCACGATCGCCAGGGGCCTTTTTGCCTCTGCCTTTCCGCCCTCATCATGCTCCATAGGTCTTCTCCCTGCGGCTCTCCCCTCTCCGCCGTCACGCCACACTTCTCCCCCGCTCACGGGCTCCGGGCCTTTGTGGGCTTCCACGATGCAGAACGGCGTGTGGGGACATTTGAGGTGGCCGGTAATGAGTCTTCTCCCGGATTACGTGGTCTCCTCCTCTCTCCGGTTGGTGACGTCCTCGATGGCGAGGAGGATCCTGTCGGGTCCGACCTCCGAGCGGAGCGTTCGTGCGTTCAGCCGCATCACCCGGTGCCCGATGGTGGGGAAGTCGTGCTCCACCAGGAAGCCGTCGAGTTTCGTCTCCCGGGGCAGGATCTCCTCGAGCAGGCTGCGGAGTTGGGGAATGTCCCACTGGCGGCTCCCCAGGTTATAGATGAGGTTTCCTTCCGTCTCCTCCTGCGTGACCTGGAACATCGCATAGAACGAGTGGTTCGCGGAGATGACGCGAAGACCGCCGTCCAGCACCAGCAGGGGCTCATGAACGGTGGCGATGAGGCTTTCGGCATACCTCCGGGCCTCTTCGAGAGAGTCCTCCATCTTCTTGAGCGGCGTCGTATCGGTGAAGGTGATGATGACCCCTTCAATCCGGTTCTCCGTCGTCCGGTAGGGGAGGATCCGCATCAGGTACCACGTTCCGTCCGCCGTCTGCACTTGTTTCATCTGCATCTGCAGGGTGTCGAGCACCGTTCTTACATCCCCTATGAGAGCTTCGTCCCGTATGCCGATCTGGAGGTCGGTGATGGGTCTTCCCGTGTCCCCCGCCTGAAGGCTGATGATCGGCCGGATGGGATCGGTGAATCGCCGCACCCGGAGGTCGTTGTCGAGGAAGAGCATGGCGATATCGGTGCTCTGCATGAGGTTGCGCATGTCGTCGTTGCTCTCCGAGAGCTCCTCGATCTTCCTCTGGTGTTCGGCGTTGACGGTGAGCAGCTCCTCGTTCAGGGATTGGAGCTCCTCCTTGGAACTCGTCAGTTCCTCGTTCGTGCTCTTCAGTTCCTCGTTTGTGCTCTGGAGCTCCTCGTTCATCGACTTAAGTTCCTCCTGGGACGCCTGCATATCCTCGACCGTGCGCTGGAGCTGCGCTCTGGTCTCCACGAGTTCCCGGTCAAGGTCGGACTGCAGGGTATCCTTCGGGGCCGGCTCCTCCCGGTTCCCGGTCTCCGGGACGGCTCCCTTCACCGGCTCGAAGACGACCATGAGCAGCCCCTCTGTGCCTTCAACCTGGCGTATCTGGCGGACGATCAGGCGAATCGCCTCTTTGCTCCCGTTTGCCTGTACAAAGACCGGTCCCCGCGTGACGGTGCGCTTCTCCTGGAGAGCGGTGCGGATGGCGAAGGTGAGCGGATACCGAAGCCCCTGCCGTGCCATCGTGTAGACGTTCAGGGTCGCTCTCCCCGGATAGGGCTCAAGGTACTTCCCGGTCCTCCCCTGGAAGTAGAGGATATCGCCGTTTTCGTTCACGATCACCGCCGGGGGGGCGTACTGCGAAAGCAGCCACTCCTGGGCGAGTGCGGCGACGGAAGGCGCTTCATGCTCCTTCCCGGGCCGGGGTTCGCCCGCCGTGATTCCGGAAGGGGGGGTAAACGTGTAGGGCAGTTCCACCCGGGCCTCATCTCCTTCGGGTACCGCCGTTTTCCGGTAGATCTTCCATGTCTCATCGATGGGCTCGAAGTGCTCCGGGGGTTCCTGGCCGGAGTAGTCGATGCCGAGGATGAGGATCCCGCCGGGATTCAAGGCATAGAAGAGGAGAGGCATCAGTTTCTGCACCACATCCGGGCTCGTGTAGAGGAGAAGACTCTCGACGTCCAGGATGTCCAGGTGGAGGAACGGCGGATGGGTCAGGATGTTGTGCTGGGCAAAGACGGTCTTCTCCCGGATCTCCCGGCGGATCTGGTAGGTATCGTCCCGTTTTGTAAAGAAGCGTTCGAGGCGTTCTGCTGATACGTCCACCTCGATGTTCGCGATGTATATCCCCTCCCGCGCCTCGAGGATCCTCTCGCGATCGATATCGGTCGCGAAGATCTGGTACTGGATCTCGTTCTCCCTCCCCGAGGACTGGAGCGCCTCTTCGAGCGCGATGGCCATGCTGTAGGTCTGCTCCCCGGTGGCGCATCCCGAGACCCAGACCCGGATCGTACTGCCGTCCGATTTGGCCCGGACCAACTCGGGCAGCAATTCTTCGCGCAGGATCTTCCATACCTCGGGGTTCCTGAAGAACCAGTTCGGGCCGGTGGGAATCTCCTGCGCAAGGATGTCGATCTCCCCCGGGTGCTCCTGGACGTAGCGCACGTACTCTTCGCCGTCGCCGATCTGGTGCAACCCCATCCGCCGCACGATCCGGCCGCGGATCAGGCTTTCCTTGAACATGGAGTAGTCTTCGCCCGTCCGCGACCGGATCAGGGCGAGGATCTTTGAGCGCGCGTTCGTATACCGCTTCTCTTCAAGGTTCGCCTCGCGCAGGCTCCGGTAGGACCGGATGTAATCGACGAGCAGTTTCGGGAGCTCGTCCGCCGGCGCTATGTAGTCGGCGAGCCCGGAGACGATGACGCTCCGGGGCATACTCGGGAACTCTGCGGTGATCGGGTCCTGGACCATCACCGTCCCGAGGCGCTCTTTCAACGAGCGAAGGCCCAGCACCCCGTCGTGCCCCATGCCGGAGAGGAGGATGCCGACCGCCTTTGAGTCCTGGTCCTGGGCCAGCCCGCGGAAGAAGTGGTCGATGGGTAGCCGCATCCCTCTCGGTCTGGACGGTTCTTCGAGGTTGAGGATGCCTTTCTGGATGGTAAGGTTGGTGTTCGGTGGGATCACGTAGACCGAGTTCGGCCGGACCTTCATGCCGTGCTCGATCTGCGAGACCGGCATCGTGGTGCTCCGCTGGAGGATCTCGGAGAGCATGCTCTTGCGTTTGGGGTCCATATGGGTGACCACCACGAACCCCGCCCCGATATCGGGAGGCGTGTTCTTGAGGAAGGTCTCAAGAGCCTCGAGCCCCCCGGCAGACGCGCCGATACCGGTGATGATGAAGGGCGGCTCGCCCGGCGCTTCTGTGATCTCCTCCGGTGCAACGGCTCTCCCTGGCCCCGGTTCTGCCGGATCTACCTCTCCTCTGGCCATACCACGGTCGCCTCCCTCTTCCCCGCACGAGCGCTCCCGGTCGCGAGCCTCCAGTCAGGATGTGGGTATATCTGTGCACCCGACAATTAAACCTGTGGCACCTGGGTTCGCGCGATCACCTGACAGAACCGCCCGGCGGGGACGTGCCGGTCGCCCCGGCTACCGGGCTGCATAACCCGCTTCGATGTCCGTGAGATCGTAGGCGAGGAACCCCTCCTCACGAAGCCGATCTTTTCCTTCGATGCTGCCGGCAACAAGGCAGAAGCGTTCGCTCGGGTAGTGGTCGCGCCGGACATGCTTCGCTTTTTGCTCAAGGCGCATGAGCACGCCGCGCCCCTCCTGTTCATTCAGGTTTCCCCATTTGCACTCCCCGAAGACGATGCTCCCAGCGTTCTCCTGCGTGGCGACGAGATCGATCTCCTCGCCGCGATACCACCATCGTCCGATGGTGTACCCCGGCAGAACGCTCCGGGCGAACTCGTTTCGCACGAAGACCTCGAACTGTTTGCCGAAGTAGGGGTTCAAATCGACGCCGTCTCCCGAAAGGCTCTCCGTCTCGATCTCCTGGCGGTGCGCGAAGACGAAGTTGTACCAGAAGTCGAAGATGCAGTCCTTGATGCGGTACAGCCCCTGCCGCCGGCTGCCGGGGAGAGGCAGTTCCTTCTCGATGATCCCGAGCCGGATCATCGCTTCGAGATATGGGTAGAGGTGACGGGCGTCCATGCCGCAGAACTGAGCGATGGTGCCGGCGCTGGTGTTGCCGACGGCGACGGCGCTCGCGATCGCCTGGTAGGTCTTCAGTTCCCGGAACTCCTGCGAGAGGAGGAAGTAGGGTTCCCGGTAGAAGTAGCCGTACCTGCTGAAGAACTCCCGTTCGACGAAGGTTTCGTAGTTCGAGTAGTCCCCTGCTTTGAGGAGGTACTCGGGGATGCCGCCGATGGTCAGGTGAGCCTTGAGGGCGTCCCGGAAGGAGAACGAGGGGAGGAACCGCCGTGCATCGCGGAACCGGAGTGCTTCAAGGAGCATGTCGCGGGTCCGCCGCCCGTAGAGGGGGGACGTGTAGGAGAGCGCACTGTCGGTCATCAGCCCGAGCATCGAACCGGAGAGGAGGATGTACCAGTTCGATCCGGCGAAGGCGGTATCCCAGGCTTTCTGGAGCGCGGAGAGGACCGCCGGATCGTTCTTGATCAGGTAGGTGAACTCGTCGATGACAAGGTAACGGCGCTCAGCGAGGGGTATCCGGGCGAGGTAGGTGAAGAGTTGATCCCAGGTTGCGATCTCCAGCGTTGTGAGGAGCGAGTCGTCGAAGAACTGCGCTATCGCCTCCTGCAGCCGTCGGATCTGGATCTGCGGCGCGGTGTCCTCGGCGAAGTGAAGAATACCTTCTTTGCCGCGGGTGAACTCGGTGACCAGCCGCGTCTTGCCGATCCGGCGCCGCCCGTAGAGGATGATCAGCCGCCCGCCGTCTTTTCGCCACTCCTCCTCAAGGAGGGCGGACTCGGTCTCGCGGTCGACGAAATCCCTAATCGTGATTAGTACTAATCCAGATTAGTATTAAGGGCTTCGCTCCCGGGCATGCGAATGCGCCTGCAGCCTCCACCCGGGAGCCGGACTGCCTCTCCGGGTTTTGGGATTGCGATGGCCGGTTCGCTGCGCGGGCGTTCGCGTATCGGGCAGACGCAGATTGCCGGCGCTGCTCCTCACGCTGACCCGATAGAAGGCAACCTGCAAAAGAAGTGGTTCGGGGGGTGCCTTGCAGCGTTCCCCCTCAGGCCGGCACCTGCTCCTTCTTCTCCCGGTCCCAGTGGCGGTGCCGGGCGATGGCCGTCTTGAACTGCTCTGCAAACGAGTTCACGTCCCCCTGGCTCCCGCAGGTGACGACCCCCATCTCGGAGACGGCCTCTCCCCCGGAGCCGGCATCGGCGAAGGTGACGCCTTTGATGCCGGAGACCTTTAAGAGTTCGATCCCCTCTCCCGTCGCCCCGATCGGTTTGCAGTGCTTGAAGGCCTCGTTGACGAAGTGGATCGCGAAGCCCTGGTTCTTCAGGGTCTCCGCATGCTTCCCGCCGGGGACATAGACGGCGTCGTACACGACGGAGGTGGTGGTGACGTAACTCTTGTCTACCTCCATCTCCTTACCATCGGCGGATTTGACCTTACCGAGGAACTGGGAGATAATCTGCGGATGGGCTCCCGCATCCTTGAGCGCTTTCTTGACCTGCATCACCTCGTCGTGGTTGTAGCCCTCCATCGCGAAGATCGCGATCTTCCTGCTCTTGACGGTGTCCATGACGGTCCTCTCCTGGCTGAGGTTCGGGGACTTCTTCGTGCCGGAGGACGCGCCCTTCTCTGCCGGGGGCGGCACCCCGATCCCTTCTGCAATCCGTATGGCGAGATCGCCGTCGACGTTGTTGATGAGGTCGACCACGCGCTTCCGAACCCCCTCGTCCGAGACCTTCCCGAGCTCGAAGTGGAAAGCCTTGACGATATGCTCCTTCTCCGCATCCGACATGCTGTTCCAGAAGAGTTTCGCCTGGCTGAAGTGGTCGTTGAACTTCTCGCTCCGTGCACGGATCTTCTTGCCCTCGATCTTCTCCTGGTAGTGGGCGAACCCGCCCTCCTTCGCAGAAGCCGGCCGGGGTTTGTTCCCGCCGAGCGCGTTCGGGAAGTAGCTGCTCTCGCCCATGTTGATCGTCATCCGGTTGTAGCCCTCCCGCTGGTTGTTCGCGACGGGCGCGAGCGGCCGGTTGATCGGGATCTCCTGGAAGTTCGGACCCCCGAGGCGTATCAACTGGGTGTCGAGGTACGAGAAGAGCCGGCCCTGGAGGAGCGGGTCGTTTGAGAGGTCGATCCCCGGCACGACGTTCGCCGGGCAGAAGGCGACCTGCTCGGTCTCTGCGAAGAAGTTGTCCGGGTTCCGGTTCAGGGTCATCTTCCCGATCCACCGGATCGGCACCTCCTCCTCGGGCCAGATCTTCGTCGCGTCCAGGATATCGAAGTCGAAGTTGTGCTCGTCCGCCTCCTCGATCATCTGCACCCCGAACTCGAACTCCGGGTAGTCCCCCATCTCGATCGCCTCCCAGAGGTCGCGGCGGTTGAAGTCCGGGTCTTTTCCGGCAATCTTCTGCGTCTCGTCCCAGACGAGCGAGTGGACGCCGAGCAGCGGCCGCCAGTGGAACTTGACGAACCGCGCCTTCCCCCCGGCGTTGACGAACCGGAAGGTGTTGACCCCGAAGCCCTCCATCATGCGGTAACTCCGCGGGAGCGCACGATCCGAGAGGACCCACATGATCATGTGCGTGATCTCGGGCAGGTTCCCGACGAAGTCCCAGAAGGTGTCGTGGGCAGCGGAGGCCTGCGGCATCTGGTGGTGCTGCTCCGGCTTGATGGAGTGGACGAGGTCGGGGAACTTGATGGCATCCACGATGAAGAAGACCGGCATGTTGTTGCCGACGAGGTCGTAGTTCCCCTCCTCCGTGTAGAACTTCGTCGCGAACCCCCGGACGTCCCTGACCGTATCGGCAGAGCCCCGAAAGCCGACGACAGTCGAGAACCGGACGAAGACCGGCGTCTTCTTCCCGGGATCCTGGAGGAACGCCGCTCGCGTAAACTCGGTCATCGGTTCGTAGACCTGGAAGTAGCCGTGGGCGCCCGATCCCCGGGCGTGGACGACCCGCTCGGGGATCCGTTCGTGGTCGAAATGCGTCAGTTTCTCGCGGAAGTGAAAGTCCTCAAGAAGCGTCGGCCCCCGCTCCCCTGTTTTTAATGAGTCGTCGGTGTGGCTTACCCGGACCCCCTGATTCGTCGTCAGGTACTCCTGCTCCGGGTCCTGGTGGAACTCGTCAAGCTGCTCCTGCTTGCTCTTCTCATCTATCTTTCTCTTCTGATCCATACTCTCTCACCTGCAACCTTCTTGCCCCGGCCGGTCAAACACCGCTGCCCCCCGGCGGGCGTGCCCCCACATCCCGGTCGGGTATCATAAAAGTAACTGCGTGCCGCGGGTGGACGCGGAGGATGGTCATCTCCGCCAAATACACCTTGAAAACTGGCTCCCGGGGGATCGGTTCTCCCCGGTCACGACCCGCCCTCGCGGCGGACGGGGCAGAGCGGGTCTTCAGCCCAGAGTTCACCGCTTTCGGCAAACGCACGGATCCTGCACCCCCCGCCGCAGCGGTCGCGGTAGGAGCATCTCCCGCAGGAGCCCCCGACCAGGTCCTTCTTCCTCCGGAAGTCGGCGAGGATCCGGTTCTCCGGATCGTTCCAGATGGCGCTGAATGACTTTTTCCTGATGTTTCCCACCCTGAGTTCATCCATCTGGGCGAACTGGCAGGGGTAAACGGCGCCGGACGGATCGATGTTTGCGATGCGGTCTCCCGCACTGCACCCTACGCCGGAGCATGCGAGGAGCGTGCACATACTCTCGTATGCCGGCCGATCCTCCTTCTCCAGCCTCTCAAGAAGATATACGGCGTCCTGGGGCGCGTCGACCGTGAGGAACTCCATGGCTGCCGGGTCCACATCGCGTGCCTTCTCGATGAGCAGGTCAAGGAGATCGGCAATCCCGGAGGGTCGAAGTTGCAGGGCGCCGTAGCCATCGCCTCCCCGGCCGCTCGGGACCAGCCAGTAGACGCAGAACCGTTCCGCCCCGGAGTGCAGGGCGAGGTCGATGAGGGCGGGGATCTCGGTGTAGTTCTCCTGCGTTGCGGTCACCCGGACGCCGCACTTCAGTCCGGCGGACCTGCAGTTTTCGAGCGCCGAGACGGCCAGGTCGAAACTCCCCGGGACGTTTCGCATACCGTCATGCGTCTCTGCGGTCGCCCCGTCGAGCGAGACCCCTGCGTACTCCACCCCGACATCGCGGAGCCGCCGTGCAACGGCGGGCATGATCAGCGTGCCGTTGGTGCTCAGGGCGGTGACGAGACCGCGCTCCTTCGCGTGTTCGGCGAGATCCCAGAAATCCTCCCGGATCAGCGGCTCGCCCCCGGAGAAGAGCAGGAGGGGGACCCGCATCGCTGCAAGGTCGTCGATCAGGCCGAGCGCCTCCTCCGTCGTCAGTTCGTCCTCGCGCTCTCGCCCCGGCCCTGCCCGGATGTAGCAGTGGGAGCAGAGCAGGTTGCACCGGTTCGTGATGTTCCAGAAGACGACCGGCCGGCGGATGTCGGAGAATGCAAGCACCCCGCTCGGCGTTCTCTCGCCGGCACGGTGCCGGAGCACCTCGCTGACCGTGCCGGTTGCGTGCAGGTATCTTGTGATCCGGTTCACTGCCTGCACCCCGGCTCTTTTGCAGGCTCGATCCGGCCGCTCGGCCGCCGCTTGAACTCCTCGGTGCTGAAGAGGACCCGGTAATCGGCAACACCGGCCGCCCGGGAGAGGGCCGCGACCCTGCGGAGCGCGTCCTCCTTATCGCCGCAGTGGAGCACGGTGTAGAGGTTGTACTCCCAGCGGCCGGGGATGGTGCGGCGCTCGTAGCAGTGGGTCACGTCGGGGCTCTCTGCCATCGCGGCTCCGATCCCGGCGATACGGTCAGGAGGAACGCTCCAGACCACCATGGCGTTCGCCATGAGATCGGCCTTCCGGGGGTTGATTCTCGTCCCGAACCGACGGACGATGCCGGCTTCAACCAGCCTTCCCAGCCGTGCGACGACCTCCTCCTCGCTGATCCGGAGCCTCTTTGCCGCATGGAGAAACGGCCTCTCCTCAAACCCGATGCCGTCCTGTGTCAATCTGAGTAGTTCTCTATCGATCTCGTCCATCATCATCCTCCGCTAAGAACCGGAACCGGACGTCGAGTTTGAACCTCCGCACCATCGGGAGGTTCAGGACGTCTCCGGGAGGGATCGTCGACCGGCGCACGATCTCCTCGAGTATCCCGAGAAGTTCCTCTTCGCCCGCAGCGGCGATGGTGAACCAGAGGTTGTAGTCGTCGTCGCGGCGGTAGTTGTGGGACACGCCGTCGTATTCGTTCACGATCCCCGCGACCTCATGCATCCGCTCTTCCGGTACCCGCATGGCAACGAGCGTGGAAGAGCGGATACCGAGGCTCCCGGGTTCGAGGATCGGCGCGATATGCCTGATCACCCCCCGGCGGGAGAGATCGGCCAGCCGCTCCATCACCTCCTGCTCCGGTATCCCGAGCGCGTCGCCGACTACCCGGTACGGCCGGGGATTGAGGGGGAAGTCGTCCTGCACCCGCTGGAGGAGAACCCGGTCGAGCGGATCGAGGTGCATTCACCACACCCCCGGCTCGTAGAGGCACCAGGGGTCTTCTGCCAGGTAACCGCCGGCCTGCGAACCCTCTTCCGTGAGTCCGTATGCCCGGGCACGGCACCCCCCGCAGGCAGAACGGTACTCGCACGCGCCGCATTTGCCCGTCAGGGCCTCGCCGGAGCGCAGGGCTGCAAAGACCTCCGACCCGTGCCAGATCTCCGCAAACGGGGTTTTTCGGATGTTCCCGAGACCCAGCGGGAGGTAGGGGCAGGGAGTGACCTCGCCTGTCGGGTCTACCCTGCAGTAGCGGATGCCCGCGATGCACCCCCGCTCCCCCTCTGTCACAGGTAGTCCCATCTCGGACGCAATCCGCACGTACTGTGGGGCGCACGTCGGGCGGATGGAGAGATCTCTCTCCGCCCCCAGCCGGAGAATCTCCCGAATCAGGGCTTCGTACATCTCCGGGGAGATGTCGATGACCTCCTTTCCCCTCCCCGTGGGGACGAGGAAGAAGAACTGGAAGTCGTGCACCCCGAGGCTCTCCCCGAGATCCGCGATAGCCTCCAGCTCACGGTGGTTCTGCAGGGTTACCGTCGTGTGCACCTGGACGGGAATACCGGCATCCCTGCAGGCCTCGATCCCCGCGACGGCACGCTTCCAGGCCCCTCGAACGCCCCTGAACCGGTCGTGAACTCCCGGGTCGGCAGAGTCCAGGCTTATCGCTGCTTTCCGGATCCCCGCCCCGGCAAGCCGCGCCGCGGTGCGGCCGTCGATCAGGGTTCCGTTCGTGCCGATGACCATCCGGAGGCCCTGGCGTGTCCCGTATCCGGCGATCTCAAAGATATCGTCCCGTAGCAGGGGCTCTCCGCCGCTGAGGATCAGTACCGGGGAGCCTACCTGTGCAACTTGGTCGATGAGCATCTTTGCTTCACTGGTGGAGAGTTCCGGAGCCCCTCCCCCGTCCCCGGCATCCATGTAGCAGTGAGCGCACCGCAGATTGCACCGGTACGTGACGTTCCATGAGATAAGGGCAGGTTTATATCCGCTCTTCCCGCCGTCTCTGACGCTACGTGGCATCAAACGATCACCAGAATCCCGATATGCACTCCCCCGGGTAGAGAGAAGAGGGCTATACCCGGATAATTCTATATCAATGTGTCGGGAATCCGGCAGAATTGCAGGTTTTCAGGTTATCTCACCTGCAGGGGTTCTTTTGTATGGTCAGGGAACGTTCGCTCATGCTTCGCATCGACAGAACGGTTAACTATCGCCTCGATCGTATGGTTGCACCCGGGCGGTCGCGAGCAGGACGTATGGCAAAGAAACTTCGCGGCGGAATTCAGGCAAGCAGGCTCTCGCGAAGACTGAATACGGCGGATGCCGTCTTTATCGGCCTCGGCTCCATGATCGGGGCCGGGATCTTCACGGCTCTTGCACCGGCGGCAGCCGCGGCCGGGGCCGGGCTGCTCTTCGGCCTCGCGCTTGCGGCCTCTGTGGCATACTGCAACGCCTCCTCGTCCGCACAGCTTGCCCGCCTCTACCCTGCGTCGGGGGGCACCTACGTATATGCACGAGAACGGTTGGGCGAGTTCTGGGCCTGGGTTGCGGGCTGGGGTTTCGTGGTCGGCAAACTCGCCAGCTGCTCTGCGGTCGCACTCACCTTCGGCTACTACCTGGCTCCGGAGTATGCACGGTTCCTTGCCGCGGGGGCGGTGATTGCATTCACGGTGTTGAACTTCTTCGGGATAGAAAAGACCGCCAACGCCACGAAGATCATCGTCGTGGTGGTCCTGCTTTCTCTTTCCGCGATTGTTGCCCTGATCTTCGTCGGCGAGCCGGATATCGGCAACTTAAGCCCGATCCTCGGACCGAACGGCCTGTACGGGATTCTGCAGTCGGCGGGGATCTGGTTCTTCGCGTTTGCGGGGTATTCGAGGATCGCCACCCTGGGCGAAGAGGTCGAAGACCCGGAGACGTCCATCCCACGGGCAATCGTGCTCGGTCTTGGCATCACGCTCTTCGTCTACGCCGTCGTCGTCGTCTCGGCGCTGCTCCTCGTCGGGCCCGCTGCTCTCGCCCGGTCCGACGCGCCTCTGGTGACGGCGCTCGCCGGGGCGGGTTTTCAATCGTGGCAGTGGATCATAAGGGTCGGTTCGACCTTCGCGACCCTCGGGGTGCTGCTCTCCCTGATGACGGGTATCAGCCGGATGCTCTTTGCCATGGCGGCGGATCGTAAAATGCCTTCATACCTGGCCCGGGTTGACCCGGTGCACAGGGTTCCGCACCTTGCCGAACTGACGGTCGGCATAATCCTGGTCGCGGTGGTGCTGCTCGCGGACCTTCGTGCGGCGATAGGGTTCAGTTCTTTTACCGTGCTGCTGTACTACGCGGTCACGAACCTCTCTGCATACACCTTAACGGAGCAGGAGAGGCTGTACGGGAGATACCTCGCGGTACTGGGTCTTTCAGGGTGCCTGCTGCTCGCTTTCATGTTGCCGGCCATGGCCGTCGGTATCGGGAGTGCGATCATGCTGGCGGGCATACTGGTATACTTCGTACAGAGGCGGCGCAGTTCGTGACAGGACCGTCAACCCCAGATCGGGTCGCCGCCGAACCGGTCCATCCAGTAGTCGGCGGAGCTCTGTGCCAGATCCTTTTCGAGATCCTCGAGCCTGAACGAGACGGGACGGTTCATGCAGTAGTCGACCAGGAGGTCGTAGGCCTCTTTCAGGCGTATCGTCATCTCGTGGGATTCCGCCGGGTCTTTTCGCGACACGTCGGGATGCCACTCCTTTATCTTCTCGGAGTAGCGCACGCGAATCTCATTGAGGCTGGCCCGGTCCCGGATGCCGAGCAGTTCTGCCGCCTCCCTCACGCGTCCGGCGGTTATTGTGCCCATCAAAGATGCGTGTACGGTGCCTGCAGGATAAGCGTTGTGAAATGCCCAAAGCGATCTATTTTTGGGCGCAGACGATAGATTCACTGAAAACGAGTCTTATGGCAGATAACCCGCCGATCATCTACTTAAACAACGCCGCCACGACCTGGCCGAAACCCCCGGAGGTGCTGGAGGCCGCGAGACTATCCCTTGCCCTCCCCGTTTTCGGGTCGGGGAGGACCACCGGGAGCCAGGGCGAGGACTACATCACGCTCGCCCGGGAGGCGCTCTCGGACCTCCTCGCCGCGGACCCGCCGGAGCACGTGGTCTTCACCCAGAACGCGACTGATTCCTTAAATATCCTCATCCAGGGATTTCTTGCCGCCAACGGGGATGGCTGCCACGTCATCACGACCGAGCTCGACCACAACTCGGTTCTGCGGCCGCTTCACGAACTCGAGCGGCAGGGCCGTATCCGGCTGACGGTCCTCCCCTTTGAGAACGGTGCTGTTCGCCCCGACGCCGTCGAAGCGGCCGTCACGCCCGATACCCGGCTCATGGTCACGGCCCACGGGAGCAACGTGCTCGGCTCCGTACAGGACGTCGCCCGGATCGGGGAACTCCTGCACGATCACGGCGTCTATTTCATCGTCGACGGAGCGCAGACTGCCGGCCATATACCCGTCGACCTCCGGAAACTCCCGGTCGACGCCTACGTCTTCACCGGCCACAAAGGCCTCCTCGGCATTCCGGGCACCGGCGGATTCTACCTGCGGGACCCGGAGTCGATCGCCCCCCTCCGTTACGGGGGGACCGGGACGGACTCCTTCTCGCTCTTCCAGCCCCGGGAGATGCCGGAGCGGTTCGAGTCCGGAACGCACAATTATCCCGGCCTTGCGGCTCTCGCGGCCGGGGTGAACTACATCGCATCCATCGGAGTGAAGGTCGTCGCAGAGAAAGCGGAGCGCCAGACGGCGTTTCTCATCGGGGAGTTGAAGGAGGAACCCAACATCACGATCCACAACGAGTCGCCCGCCCTTCCGATCGTCTCCTTCAACATCCATGAGATGGAGAATGACGACGTGGGATTCATCCTCGCCCGTGCCTACGGGATCGTCGCCCGCACGGGGCTCCACTGTGCACCCCTCGTGCACAGGGTGATCGACGAGGGGAAAGGCTCCGTGCGGCTCAGCCTCTCCTGGTTCACCACGGATGACGAGTGCCGGACCGCCGCGAAAGCAGTAAAGGAGATTGCACAAAATGCGAATTCTTCGTTCGGTTCGTCATAAATCCTGCGCCGACGGCTCGTTCATGAAGGAGTTCCTCCTCAGTGACCCGGTACCGGCGGGGTTCTTTGCCTACCTGGAGAACTTCGGGGAGGTTGAGGCGCTCCCCAACCTCGGCGAGGGGTTCTATAAGTTCGAGAAGCCCGACTGGTTCTCCATCAAAGGCCTTGCCGGGGACACCACCGTTGAGGTCAGGTTCAAAAAAGAGGTCATGCACCTGACGGTGGATCTCCTCTATCTCCTCTTCACCTCCTACCGGGAGGGCCCGGTAGATCTCCCGGTGCTGAAGCAAAGAGAGCAGGCGGTCGGGAAACGGGTGAGAGAACACCTGTATGGGCGTGACTGATGGGGGCAGAATGCCCTGGAACGTATTCGAGCGGTTTGCAGAGGATTACGATAGCTGGTTCGAGGAGCACCGCGCCGAGTACCATGCAGAACTCGCCCGGATCCGGCGTCTCCTCCCGTGCCCGGACTCCCGCGCCGTCGAGGTGGGGGTCGGGTCCGGGAGGTTTGCCGGCCCCCTCGGGGTCCCGCTCGGGATAGAGCCCTCGCGAGCCCTCGGCCGGATGGCGCGGCGCCGCGGGATCGAGGTGATCCGCGGGCGAGCGGAATCGCTCCCGCTCAGGGATGGGTCATTCTCGTCCGTCCTGATGGTGACGGTCATCTGTTTCCTGGACAACCCGGTTTCGGCGTTTCGCGAAATCCACAGGACCCTCGCCCCGGGGGGAACGTTCGTCCTCGGGTTCATCGAACGCGAAGGAGAGGTTGCCCGGAGATACCTGCATGAGAAGGGAAAACACAGGTTCCTCTCCCGCGCCCGGTTTTATGCATCGGGCGAAGTCCGCCAACTCCTCCGGCACACCGGGTTTCGCGTGACGGAGATCGACTCGAGGGCCGGGTTCTCGGTTATCGCTGCGCGGAAGGACTGATAGACGCCTGCCGGGCTCCGCCTATAACACTACATGTTAACGAACTCCGCGAGCGCCACCACCGGCACCCCCTCCAGGTCATCGAAGACCATCGGGTAGACTCGCAGGGTCCAGGGCTCTTCAAGCAGCCTGCCGTACGAGAGGTCCACGTCTTCGAGCAGGAAGATGTGGGGGGAACCGCAGAGGAACGCGCGGTGGGCCTCTGGACCCTCCTCCGGTTCTGCCGGGACGGCGATGGATATGGTGTCGATCCCGAACAGTCTGAGGGCCGGGTTCTCCATGCGGAGGAATCCCGGAACCTCGGGGTGCACCCAGGGGTGCCTCTCCGCATAGGCGGCCGGGTCGCTCCCCCGGGCTCGCCCGCTGCCGGTCCGGATGAAGAGCGCGCGCGACGTCCGGATTGCGTCGATATGTTCGAGGAGGTCGTAGATCCTGATCGGTTCCGTCCCGGTCTTCGGGATCGCGATGCACCGCGCGGGCTCAAAGACCGCCTCCGGGGCAAGGAGGCCCTGGACCGAACCGCCGTCCGGACAGAAGTGTCGGGGGAGGTCGATGTGCGTCCCAGCGTGGCTGGAAAACGCTATCAGGCTCTTCTCCTCCGAATCGCCCTCGCCAAATGATTTCGTGCGGGAGATCGTGAGCGGTTCCGTTCCGGGGTAGAGCGGCGCTGCCCGGTTCAGGGGGTACGAGATCGGGATGAGCATATACTCCCCCGTAGGTACTCCCGGAGTTCATGAAGGTTCTCCACGATCCCCTCCACCCCCGGCCGGCCGATAAAGCGGTTCGGATCGCCGGGCGGGATCCGTGCGACGAACCGAACGCCGGTCGCGCGGGCTGCCTCCCAATCGTTCGGGGCGTCGCCGACGAAGAGGGCCTCTTCCGGCGACGCGCCGGTCTCGGCGAGGATATCTCTTATACATTCGGCCTTCGTCTTCGGCGAGCCGTAGATCCGGACGAAGTACTTTGTGAGATCCCGGCGGCGGGCGATCTCCTGCATCTCGCCCTCCGGGGTCGCGGAGACGATGTAGAGCGGGAGCCGTCGGGAGCAGTCCCTGAGGAGGTCCACCGCGCCACGGACGTAGGGGACGGTGAGCATGGCGTCGATGATCAGCCCGACATACTCGCTCGCGAGGCGCTCTTCCTGTTCGGGGGTGAGTTCTTCGTGGAGAATATTTTCGTAGATGTGTCGGAACTTGTCGTACCGGGACATCCCGCCGTTCTCGAGGTGGAAGGCGATGATCTCGTCGAGGTGTTTTTGGGGCGCGAAGGAGAAGATTTTGCGGAACGCGGCGGTCTTGAGGGGGAGGGATTCGACGATGACGCCGTCGAAGTCGAGGATGAGGGTGGTGAGCATGATAGTTATCTCATCGATTGCCAGCTACTAGTACCTTAGTACCTGACGGCGGCAAGACCACCCCGGTCACGCCGATGGGGAGGGGGCGCCACCCAGGTCCCGGTACGCCTGCAGAAGGTCTGCCTCCATCGCGGACCAGTTGTACCTCTCAAGAACCGCTCTCCTCCCATTCGCCCCCATCCTCCGCGCCTCGTCCGGGTGCTCGAAGAGGTAGGAGATCGCGTCGGCGATATCTTCCACGCTCTCGGGATCGACAAGAATGCCGCAGTCTGCATTGCTGACGACGTTGCGGATCTCCGGCAGGTCGCTTGCAATGACCGGGAGCCCGAGGAGCATGTAGTCGAAGAGTTTGTTCGGCAGGCCGATGGAGATGTTATAGTAGGTCGGCTGGAAGACCAGGAGGCCCGCGGTGCCTTCGCTCAGTCTCTCGTACATCGCCCTGTAGGGAAGGAAACCTGTAGATATGATGAACTCATCCTGGCCGGAGCCGCTGATACATTCGTTGAGATCCTCACGGACCTTCCCGACGAGCGTGAGGGTTGCATCAGGATAGCGCTCCCTGACCCGGGAAACAGCCTCGATGCATTCACCGATCCCGTGAAACGACTGCATGTTGCCTGCCATGAGCATGAGGTTTCGGCCGGTCCGGTCAGGGTCAGAGGGGATATCGAGATCGGCGATCGAGTAGTTCGAGATGATGGTCGGCTCAAGCCCCCCCTCCCTGAACCGGGCGGCAACGCTCTCGCTCACGGCAAAGGTGCTCTCCGCCCGGCGGGCCAGCGCCATTTCCACCCTTGAGACAAGTGCAGACAGTGTCTTCTGCACCAGCGTATCGTTCCGAACTCCAAGATCGAACGGGATCTCCGAGGGCCAGTGCTCATGAATATCGTAGACAACCCGCTTCCCCTTGAGGTACTTCGCAAGGACTCCGATGAGGAGGGCGTCAGGCTCATGGCAGTGGTAGACATCAGCATCCCCGGCGAGGCATGCCCGGAGGAGCCGGAGAAGCGTTATGGGGTGGAGGGCGATGGAGTCCGGCCGCTTTACGGTGACGATGCGGATGCCGTCGACGATGCTGCTGCCGTTTTCATCCGATGGAGCGATGATCGTGACTTCGTGCTCCTTTGCAAGGCTCTTTGCCTCTTTCTGGAATATCCTGCCGTCACCGGGTCCATGGGTGGATGTGAGCATGCAGATCTTCATAATCATACCGACCGGATTGGAGTTTTCTACCCATCTCGTGAGTGCAGGAGGTTCAGTTCGTCCTGCATAACGATCTGATTCCATAATATATCCGGCTTGCCCTCTCCGCCCAGGTATGGTCTTCACGTATGGAGTATAACATCCGGCCCATCTCCGTGCGCACTTCCGGGTGCACGATCAGGTGCTCGATGGCCTTTGCCATCTCCGGTGGAGAATACTCCACGTACATGAAACCACCCTTATCGTCGATACCCTTGAGAGACTCACACTTCGTGCAGAGGATAGGCTTCGCCGCCCCTATGTATTCAAAAATCTTCGTAGGGGACGTCAGGTTCAGGTACTGTTCCCCTGGATCATATGGCAGCACGAGAAGATCCATTACGGTGAGTGCCACAGGGATGGCGTCCCTCGATAGTTCTTTCCTCACGATAAAATCGCTGGTTTCAATTGTTTTCTCCAGGTCGTCCGGTATCCCGGGGCCGTACGGCCCGAAGAGGTATAAGCGAATCCACGGGTAACTCCCCCATAGAATACTGCATGAATCGACCAGAAGATCGATGCCCCTGTTCTTCGTCAGTGCTCCTATGTAGCAGATGTTGAACCTCCCTTCAGCCGGGGAATACGGTGCAGGATGGTGGGTGAAGAACTCCTCTTCAAAGCCGTGAGGAACAAATATTACAGGCTTTTCAGCGAGGTGATACATCTGTTGTATGTGCTCCCACATACTCGGGTTCACCGAGACGAGGAGTGTTGCCCTGGAAAAGCAGTACTTCTCCATCCCGGGAGGCACACTAAAATGCCCGTCGCCGACCGCTGCAGCCTGTTCCCGGGTATCGTGGATATCTACGAGGGTCGGGATGTTACAGATAGTGCAGAGCAAGAAGAGGAGCCTGTTCTGGAACGTCGTCAACGAGTGCGGGTAGGCAAAAAAGGCCAGAGGCCTGTCTCTTAAGAGGCGATAGGCGGAGCGAAGGGCGACGGCAGTCTTGGCGACGTTATTTGAGAGTTTATCCGCGACATTCGGGCAGGACCCCCGGCCCTGTCGGGTTGCAGGCTGCGCAGCGCCCTGCCGCCCCCGGTCCGGGAGGAGTTCGTATGAAATCGAGTCGATCGTGACATCTTCATACCCGGCAAGTTCCGAGAGCAGAAACCGGATCCTCGTGTAGGTGGGGGACCAGTTCTGATCGTCGTTGAGGATGGCCCCGTTGAGCACCGCAAAGATCCGGATCATACGGGTTTTTCCTCGATGATCTTCTGAATCTTCTTGTTCCTCTCCTCAAGAGAGAACTTCTCCTGGACCCGCACCCTCGCTGCCCTGCCCCTGTCTGATTGCAACGCCTGTACTATCGCCGCTGCCGTCGCTTCGGCATCGCCGTATGGCACCACGAACCCCACCTCGCCCACCACTTCAGGGAGCGCGCCCCTATCCGTCACCACGGGGACGCACTCGCAGGACATCGCCTCAGCAAGCGCGACCCCGAACGACTCCCGGTAGGAGAGCTGGCAGTAGACTCTTGCCCGGCGGTACCATCGCAGGAGTTCGTCCTGGGAAGGGGACGCGACAAATTCGACGTTTTTGGGGGCGTCTCGTTGCAGGTCCTCGATGCTTTCGTCAAGAACACGGCCGATGACGGCGAACCGGAGGTCCGGGAGGAGTCGTGCGCTCTCGAGGAACGTGTCAAGGCCTTTGAGCGCGATGTTGCCCTGGCTGATCTGGCACACTGTGATGACGAGATCCTCTTCTTCCTCGCCGGGGGTGAACTCCGCGCAGTCGATACCGTTGTAGACGACCGCGACGTGGCGGCGCTCGCTCATCTGGAGAATCTCCTGCCTGTTGAACTCCGATACCGCGAGGATGTGGTCGGCGTTCTGGACGATATAGTTCACTCTCTTTGCAAGTTCTGGATTGAGTAAGGCACCGTATCCGATCTCTGGCTCTCTCGCGACCTCGTAGCCGCCGATGACGACAAGGGTTCTCTTCCCAAGGAGGTTTGCCAGCCTTACGGCAAGGTAGGAGTGGTTATGGGCGAACCAGGAGTAGGTGAGATCGGCCCAGAGGACCCCCCGGAGGATCTCAAACGAGATCAGGAGAGAGCGCTTCAGGCCGTTCCTTCCCTGGTAGTTGCTGATGATGATTTCCCTGACTTGGTATCCCCGCCTGAGAGCCTCCCGATCGCGCTCCGTGAATGTGGAGGGTGAAGGGGATATCAGGAATATTTTCTTTTGCTCCCCGGCCTCTTGTTGTTCCACCTGAGTTCCCCCGGGCTCTGCTGGACAGACTTCAGAGCCGTGCGATGGGGACCATATACATTCATGTTGTTATATTATTATCATAGGATAAATCATTACGATATTAGGTAGAATAATCACGTAGCCCGCTATCAGGTAGCAACACGCGACCGAACAGGTTGTGAAGCGTCCGGGGAGGGGTCAGGACGCCATCCTCAATACCGCACGACATCGGGAGCGACCTTGATCGCAACATGCGGATGCCGCCATAATAAGCAAAAATGCCGGCGGGGCGGAGAACCTTTGACAAAAAACGCCAGGAATTCAGCCAATCAAATCCCAGTTCATCGGGGTCCCCTTCGCCACCTCTCGATTGACTCTCCTACCCAGTAGAATTTCATAGTATTTCGGTGCCAGGCCGAGGCCGGGGCGGACACAACGCAGGTTCTCGGGGGTGAGTACATCGCCGGCCTTAAGATCCTGAGCTATGTAGATGGAGCGGCGGAAGATCAGGGACTTCTTTTCTGCATCACTTGGCCCGTAGGTAACGTTGCCCAAAGACTGCCATGCCCGCTTGGTCTCCACCACCAGGGCATGCAACTCCTCCGGTTCCAGTGAGAACGCGCTGTCCACCCCGCCGTCGGCACGGCGGAGCGTGAAATGCTTCTCGATCACCGTTGCACCGTGCGCCACCGCCGCCACTGCTGCCCCCACACCCATGGTGTGATCGGAGAGGCCCACCTCACAGCCGAATAACTCTCGCATGTGGGGGATGGTGACCACGTTGCTGTTCTCCGGCGTGGCCGGGTAGGTGCTGGTGCACTTGAGCAGCACCAGATCGCGGCAACCGGCCTCCCGGGCGGTGCGCACCGCCTCATCTAGTTCGGCGAGCGTGGCCATCCCTGTGGAGATGATCATCGGCTTGCCGGTGGCCGCCACCTTCCGGATCAGCGGGAGGTGCACGTTCTCGAAGGAAGCGATCTTGTAGGCCGGTACATCCAGTTCTTCGAGAAAGTCAACCGCCGTCTCATCGAACGGCGTGGAGAAACAGATCATGCCGAGCTCCCGTGCCCGCTCCATGATTGGTGCGTGCCACTCCCACGGTGTGGAGGCACGTTCATAGAGATCGTGCAGGCTGCTCCCCTTCCAGAGACTCTGCTCGTCATTGATGAAGAACTCGCCCTCGCTGATGTCAAGCGTGATGGTGTCGGCGGTATACGTCTGGAGTTTGAGGGCATGGGCGCCCGCTCTCGCGGCCGCCTCAACGATCTCCAGGGCTCTATCCAGCGACTGATTGTGGTTCCCGGACATCTCCGCGATGATGAACGGAGGGACACCCGGGCCGATTATTCGGTGTGCGATCTTCATGTCCATTTTTCCGCCTTCTACGTCTTTATTCTGCAAGCCTCATCTACCCTCTCAACCCAAGGGGTGAAACGCCCCCTTTTGGATTCGAACAACGTCGGGTAGTGTACACTATCAACCGTGCTGAGAAGAAGGAGCTGCTCTTGGGCCAGCAAATCCGGAAACATTCCCAGGATGTACCCATTGTCCCGGCTGCCCGTATCAGAGTATACGTTGATACGCAATCCCCTCCCCATCAGATCGAGCCTCGAAATCAAGCGACTCGAAAATTTTGCGCGAAGGCAGATTGTCCGGTTTCACCCTGCCAAGAACAAGTGCACCCGGGTATTCGGAGCGCATCTTCGACAGAGCAGCCTTGAGCAGTGGTCGACCCAGGCCCCTTTTGCGGAACTGAGGGGCAAGCGAATAGCTGATCACCCATGCCGGCTCCTGCCTCTCAAACCGCACCTGTCCCATGGGAATACCCTCCTGGGTCTCCACAACATAGAGATGACAGCCATCCAGATCCCGGAGGCGGTTGCGGAACCACCGGTGATGGCTCTCCGCAGGAATAGGTTCCGGCGAAAAGGAGTTCTTTCGTGTTTGAAGGTCATTTGCCCAGGCGAGAAGCAGCGCTTCATCAGACAATCGGGTATGGCGCACCAGAAGTGGCGTCTCTGCGGTTATGGTCAAAACAACACCAACACGATCCACACCTCTACCGTCTACAGCGGATCTGCAGCGCAGGGACCATTCTTCGTTAATACCCTCTTCAATCAACTCAGCCAGCGCCTGTACGATGTTCCTTTCAAGCACTTCATCGTAATGCCCCAGCCAGTACACCAAACCCTGCCGGTGAAGTCCATCCGCAACCGGCTTCTGGTTCTCCGCCAGGGTCACGACAAGTGCAGGGAGACCGAGGCATAACCGCTCCCAGCTGGTCGTCCCGGCTGCACCGATGGCAAGATCCGCCCTCGCCATCAGGGGTGCCAAGGTCGGCAGATTGCTGTACAGGTGGATATTGGCATGTACCGCCGCTTGAGCCCGGATCTCAGACGCATAAGGGCTGCTGTCAGAGATCACGACATCAACATCGATATCAGGGCGATCTAATCTCAGAAATGCCACAAGAACTCGCCCGGTCAGGTTGTCGCGGTCCGCACCGCCGAAAGTGATGAGAATACGCCGGACCGGACCATCCCGCGGGGGGATGCGGTCGTGCAGTTCGGCATAGATCGGCTGCAGAAGGGCGTATTCCGGCCCCAGTAACAGGCCGCAGTCTGCCGGAACCCTGTTGGTATAACGGGTCTGCATATCCGAAACAAGGTTCTGGTCCAGTAACAGGTCGCATTCATGAGTCCGATCAGCAAGATCATCGATCACGAAGATGCGCCCTATGAACGGGCGGAGGGCACGTTCCCAGCGGGAATCAAGGGCGTAGTGGTCCACCACCAGCCAATCGGGTTTGACGCCCAAGGTCTCGATGACAGCACCGGTCTGGTCGGCGTCTTCCTGCCATGTCGCTCCGAGCCAGGCAGCATGGGGCGGGGTTGTGTCGGCTTCAAAACCACTGTCGGGCGCGGGGAGGCGATGGACCCGAAAGCCCCGCGCCTCGATCAGGTCACAGAGATGGCCATTGTGCTCGCGGCAGATGAATGAGACCTCGACGCCCTTTTGAGCCAGAGCCCCGGCCAGGGTGAGGCAGCGCATGACGTGACCGGTGCCGATGGTGGGCGAGGCATCAACACGGAAGACAATCTGCAGAATCATGATTACTCGCTTGCCTCAGTTCAACCGTTTGAACCCAGCGTGACAGACGGGGCCTTCCAGCAAATCGTCGACAGATCGCCCCAATTCGCATTCGCCGATCAATCCGAAGATAGGATCCAGCTCCTCAAAGTACGCATCGACCATTTCTAGGGTATGTTCAGTGCAGACGTAGACTGAGGTAGCAGCAAGATATCCCTTCTTGAGCATCTCCTGAGTGATCAGGGTTTTGTACTTTAGCATATCGGGTACCGGGAAACTGAATCCGGTCAGCGCCGGCAGACCGTTGATCTGGATCGGTAGATCATGCTTTTTGGCAAGCGCCTGCCAGCGCCTGCCGATATCGCGCCCGGTCTCTGTGATCCGCTCCCAGGATCTCTCCCGCTCCATCACCTCAAGGGTCTTCAGGGCGGCGGCCGGACCGATCCGCTCGGTCCAGAATGTGCTACTGATGAACGTGCTCTGGGCCGCTTCCATGATGTCCCGGCGACCGATGACAGCAGAGATAGCATAACCGTTACCGAGCGTCTTACCAAAGACAGCCATATCTGGCTCAACGCCGTAGCACTTGTGTAAGCCACCAAAAGCCTGACGAAACCCGGAGGTACACTCATCAAAGATGAGCACAATATCGCGATCGGTTGCCAGTTGGCGCACATCTTCGAGAAAACCTTCTTGTGGCCCCATGTTGCGCGAGACCTCCATCTTGATGACACCGATGTCGTGCTTCCGGACCAGCGCCTCCAGTTCTGAGAAGTTGTTGTAGTTGAACGGCAGCACGCTGCCTTTCAGGCCCCGTGGCACGCCCCTCGGCTCGAGACCGGGCAGAAGGTGCCCGTCCAGAGTCTGTTCATCGCCCAGATTGGCAGCCAGATACCAGTCGTGCCAGCCATGGTATCCACAGAATGCAACTTTATCCCGGCAGGAGGCAGCGCGGGCAATCCGGATGGCGATGGCATTCGCCTCACCGCCAGAGCGTGCCAACCGGACCATATCGGCCCAGGGGTGCAGTTCGACCAGCCGCTCGGCAAGATAGACCTCCTCTGGACAGTTGAAGGTGGACATGTTACCTGCAGCCACAGCGTTACGCACCGCCTCATCCACTTCCGGGTGCCCGTATCCAAGGGTGTTGGTACCGATGCCCATAAGGGACATATCGATGTATTCGTGCCCGTCGAGGTCCCAGACCTGGCAACCTTTCGCCCTGCTGAAGTAAGCCGGCCACCGATCGGGCAGGAACATCTCCGCCCGTTTGGAGAGGAGCATGTTGCCACCCGGGATAACCCGTTTTGCACGCTTCCAGAGTTTCTGGCCGGTGCCGAGATGCAGCCCTTCGTTCCGGATCAGGTGGCGGTTCGCGGCGAACACCTCAGGGTGCTCCTGCCGTAGAGCAAGAACGTCGAGCCAAGAAAAGTCCCGGCGCGGGTTAAAATGCTTAAACACCTTGCGGATAACTTCGAAGTCTTCCGGCTCATCGACGGTCCAGCGTTCTCTGGAATAGTCGGTCTCATGGGTAAGGTTGGTCCGCACGAATTGGTCCGCTTCACGAATATAGAGCGTGACGTGTTCGCGGAGATGCGGATCTCTCGCCCGGCTCCAGGTGGTCTCCAGTGCTTTAAACGAAAACACCTCGATGTCCAGCCCATCCGGGTAGGTTGGAGGCATCACATTTGAAGCGTAATCAACGTTTTCTTCCTGAAATCTGTCAACGACTGCATCCACAAGTTGAGGATCGATCAGGGGACAATCCCCGGTGATCCGCACCACAACGTCAGCTCCTGTCTTCTTCGCCGCCTGATAATAGCGGTCAAGCACGTCGTCTTCGCTGCCCCGATGTGCATCAACACCCAGTCTCTGCACGTACTGTACCAGGGGCTCATTGCGTGGATCGGATGATGTGGCGAGAACGATCTGGTCGATAGACTTGGCCTGCGATAGCCTCTCCAGGAGGAGCCCAATCATCGGCGTGCCGCAGATAGGTTGCATTACCTTGTCCGGAAAGCGGGTCGAACCCATGCGGGCCTGTACAATAGCAACTGTTTTCACGGTCATAGTGTATTCCACCGGGACGGATTGATGAGAACAGGATCTTCGATCATAAGCGTGGTAGGTGACATGGGAACATGCACTTCTGCGGCAGAGAGGATTTCCCACAACTGTCCCGGGTTGTCGACGCCAACGACGATACGGTCAATTTCCGGTCGCGACATCGCAAATCCAAGGCAGGCCTGGACTGGCGTCAACGCCTGTTCGGCCAGCCACCGATGCCACTGATCCCAGAGCGGCTGCCAGCGGGCGAACTTTTCTGGTCGGCGGTCTGCTTCCATCAGTAAAAGCCCCTGCAAGAACACTGACCGGACATGCACCTCGATTCCAGCCTGATGCATCCGGGTCAACCAGCCGGTAGTCTCTAAACGGCGATCTAGAATATTGAACGGCGCTTGCACCAGATCCAGTTGAAAACGGGGCCAGAGACGGTCGAATTCTCCCGGATCATATATAGAGATCCCAATTTTCTTGACCAGGCCCCGAGTTTTGAGTTCCACCAGCGCCGCATAAAGGTCTTCACCTCTCGACTCCAGAAGTTGTTGCGGGCGGTGAAGCAGCAGACCGTAGAGCTGGTCGATCTTAAGCCGTTGCAGGGAACACATTACAACCTCTTGCACCCACCTTCCAACATCTGTGTAATCATCAGGTATCGCCGGTAGTTTGGAGACCACCCGCCATCCATCAACACCAATCTCCCCCAACCGTTGTTCGCTCTCCCCATAGACGATGGCGGTATCCAGAGTATCGACGCCTGCCGTCCAGGCCTGCTGAAGGATGACTGCAGCTTCATCTAGGCTGACCTGTCCAGATGTATTGGCCACACCATATGGCAGGCCGAATTGCACCGTGCCGAGAGCAAGACGGTTAGTCATGGTGTTCCAGATTTTTATGGAGCACTGATGTAGCAGCACCCCACTCATTGGAGGCGTCCGTGTATTCATTAGGCCTTGAATGGTGCGTCACATCATGTGACAGATGTGTGGAGGATGGGTTCCAAGTCCAGAGCGTACAGTAATTCATCTTGTAGCACCCTCACACAGATATTTGCAGGTCAAACTCCGCTTCATGCAGCCGTTCAGAGACATACTTCACATCCTCATCCTTCATACCGGGATAGAGCGGCAGGGTCAGTATTCTGTTGAATACGTCCTCGGTGCTCGGGAAAGCGTTGGTATTCTGGGGGTAGTACCTCCGGTAATAACTGAATTTATAGGTGGGAATATAGTGAACGTTGGCCCCGATGCCCCGCTCTTTCAGGTAAGAGAATAGAGTGTTGCGCTCAATCCCTTTGAGCAGAACTGTGTAGAGGTGCCACCCGTGAGTCACGTGTTCCTGCGTCCTAGGCAGGTCAAGCCATGCAAGGTCGGATAGAGCCCTTGTGTATAATGCTGCAAGCTCATTTCTTCTCTTGATGAAAGAGTCGATCTTCCTCAACTGCGATACACCCAGCGCCGCCTGAATGTCGGTCATCCGGTAGTTACGACCGAGGAGTTGCATGTCATATCCCCATGATGCCCCTTCACCAAACATCCCTCCTACATCACGGGTGATACCATGGCTCCGGAGCAGCCTGAGTTGAGCATTGAGGGCTGGATCATCAGTTGCCACGGCTCCTCCTTCCCCGGTGGTTATTGGTTTGACGGGATGGAAACTGAAAACGGTCATATCAGCAAACGTGCCGATCTTACGGCCTTTGTACGAGGCCCCAAGTGCGTGGCACGCATCCTCGATAAGCCGGAGATCATGTTCCCGAGCAATCTCCCGGATCTCATCGATCGCGCACGGGTGCCCGGCATAGTCGACGTAGATTATCGCACGGGTTTTTGGAGTGATCCTCTTTTTGATCTCATCCGGGTGGATATTCCTCGTAGTGGGATCGATATCTGCAAAGACCGGGACATGGCCGTTATAAAGTATAGCGTTACTCGTGGCGGCGAACGTGAACGGGGTTGTGATTATCCCACTCCCTTCCGGGAGGGCGAGGGCCTGGACCGCGATGTCTAAAGCACTCGTGCCGCTGTTCACCGCGACAGCATGCCGGGCACCAGCGTAACTGGCAAGTTCCCGCTCAAACAGATCGACGGTTGGCCCCGTCGTGAGCCAGTCGCTCTTCAGCACCTCTACGACGGACTGAATGTCTTTATCATCGATGGATTGGTGCCCGTATGGGATGAACCGCATCGGTCTCGTCACCGCCGCGCTATCTACGAAATGTCCACCATTGACATCAGTTTGTCAGCATCAAGCCAGATCGTATTGCTCTCGCTCGAGTACCGGAATCCCTCGGGAAGTGGTTTCCCCTCATGACCGTTGTTCCGGTTCCAGAACTTCAACTCAGGCTCTATGACGAAGTAGTCCTTCATATCCTTCGAATGCCGGGCTTCATCCTCAGTGAGAAGAACCTCATGGAGTCTCTCACCTGGGCGGATACCGATGATCTCGACTTCACAGTCTGGTGCAACAATATTTGCCAGATCAGTTATTCTCATACTGGGGATTTTAGGGACGAAGATCTCTCCACCTTTCATCGTCTCAATGCACCGGGCAACAAATTGAGCACCCTGTTCAAGTGTCAGCCAGAACCGAGTCATGCGCTCGTCGGTTATTGTCACCCGCCCCTGTTTTCTCTGCTCCAGGAAGAGCGGGATGATGCTTCCTCTGCTTCCGACCACATTCCCGTAGCGGGTACAGGCGAACCGCGTATCCCTTCCGCCAGCATAGGCATTCCCCTGCACAAAGAGTTTCTCCGCAACCATTTTGGTTGCACCATAGAGGTTGACCGGATGCACCGCCTTATCGGTGCTCAACGCCATGACCCTTTCAACACCGTTGTCGATGGACGCGTTGATGATGTTGGATGCCCCGTCGATGTTCGTCTTTACGGCCTCCATAGGGTTGTATTCTGCCGCAGGCACCTGCTTCAGCGCGGCCGCGTGGACGACGATATCAACATCGTTCATCGCGCGATAAAGGCGGTCCTTATCCCTGACATCACCGATTAAAAAACGGAGGCGATCATCATGAATTTTCTGTTGCATCTCCCACTGGAGCAATTCTCCCCGTGAGTAGATGCGGACGCTATCCGGGTTCCACTCGTTGAGCAGGAGGGACGTAAACATCTTTCCGAACGAGCCTGTGCCACCCGTCACGAGGATGGTTTTACCATCGAAGCAGGACATTATCATTATAGTCCATGTTTCGGATGATTAGTTTAACGGAAATCACTCATTCAGAAGAGAACAGAACTAAGGAAAATACAGAAGTTCGAGACTCCAGCCTATCACGCACTCCACTAGTGGGTCGTCCTTGCACCTCTTGTTTCCACACACTCCTCAATAAGAGCAACAACGCGCTTTGCTGCCTTTCCATCAATCCTGTAGAGATACTTCCGGATAAACTCTTCTCTATTCCGTGCAAGACAGGAATCATCACGCAAGAGTTGCTCTATAGTCGGCTTAAGATCTTCAGGTTTGTAGACCCCGCATGCAACACCCTCCTGAACATAATTCACAATATCAGGCTGGTCACCCAGATTCACCACGATTAGCGGCTTTTGAAGTGCAACGGCCTCAAGCCCTGTTGTTGAGTTCAGTAGCAGGACAAGGTCGCATACGGTGAGCAACCCTAATGTATCTGCGTCTTTGGCAACGATATGAGCATCAATTGAATATCTCTTCAGATGCTCCCTGATCATCGTATCATACCGTTCCGGCTCTCCTGGATGTTGTTTAATGATAAGTTGTACGTTCCCAATCGATGATATACTCTCAAAGACAGCCTGAAAATTCATCTCATTCTCAGAATCGGAGATGCTGTGACACTGCGTTGTCCATAGCACGATCTTTTTCGACGGATCCAGATGCCATCGTTCGATCAACTCTGAACGAACCGACTGAGGAGCCAGAGCAATCATTCGATCATACCGTGGCTGACCGGTAACATCGACGGCATTCTCTGGGTAACCCCCAGCCTGAGTCAGCAAGTCCTTGTGGTATTGACCGTACACCGCAGTGACGTCGGCAGTCGGCACGAAAGGTGCTCTCACAGATAAATCAGGCGAGATCTCGCCAGCCTGATATATATACCCTTTATGCAACTCGTGGATAACACCGTGCTGGATCGCAACACAGGGTATATTTTTCTTCTTCGCTGCTACGATAAGAGCCCGCTCAAATACGCTGTATTCGTCCTCAATGACGATGACCGCAGGCCTGATGTTTTCGAGCATGACCTCGGCCATAGATATGAATTTGGCAAACTCGGCAAAGACGTATTCCGGCCTATCATAAGCAAAATAGTTCCGAATCTTGCTTTGGATTTCACCGTCCGGATCATCTGGCACTTTCAAGAGATCAGCAAGCGTTCGATCATCCTTCAGTAAATCCCATACCTTCCTGAAATGGTATTTCGCCTCGTTTCTCTCTCTCCCGATTCGATGCTGGAAGAAGAAGTTAAACGGAATATGAAGCACATCCCAGTGCTTACATTTGCTAATGACGACCTGTATTGATGAAAGGTAAGGACGTCTCAGGGGAAAGGTCGAGACGAGCCTGTACTTCCCTGTTTCATTGAGCTCCCGGATGATCGAATGGAAAAATTGATCAGATAAGATCGACTCAATCCGGTCTCCGGCATAAAATGTTCTCCATTCAATATTCTCTCCGGTGATAAGAATTACCTTATCCTCCGATCCCAGCGATCTGATCTGTTTTATCCTGTTGAACCGGAGGAGTATCAGGGATGCGACGAACGCAAGGAGGTAATCACTGGTATAGTATACCCGGCGGACGAGCGCCCGGAACAGTCTGCCCGTCTCGATCTTATGGCAAAGCTCCGTTCCTCTGATCGAACCCGTATACTCCCGATTGAACAGATAGAAATAGAACGCCACATCAGCAAACCACCAGAGCGCGATATCTTTATAGGTGGTTAACTCCAGCAGAGTCTTCCCGCAAGACAGTTTAGTATTTTTCAGCCGGTCAACATAGGCCCTAACGGATTCTGGTTGCATGTCACATCTTATTACAAAATTATATGCCTCTTTTTTCGAGTATACTCGTATGAAGAAGGTTCGTTGGTTCTAGTGCCTGTGATGCGCCCGCTCCATGCAAAAGCATGGGTCTCAGGTTAGTACCTCCATGGAGAGAGCAGGTACTGGAGCGTGCGGTGGAACCTTGAGTGGTGATCGTAGTCGAAGTTCCGCTTTGGGGCCGCACAGAGAATCGAATCCATCTCCCCTTCCGTCAATTCGAGCGTGTCAGCAATGAACTTGCGATCTTTCGCTTCCTGTTCATCGGAATATATACATTCCTCCATTTTACTGAACGCTTCGTCCCTGGTCATCTGATTCGATAGGACAAGTGTCGCGTAGTCGGTGATTCTCTTGTCGATCCCGAACTTTCGGGGTAACAGGAAGGCGAAGGCCCAGCGCGTGAAAACCGATTCGAAGTGGTGTCCGCCGTAGTACTTCCAGCCGAGCTCCCCCTCCAGAAGCGGATCAACATCGCTGTAGCGATAATCCATCCAGTACAACGGCCGGATCTCACGGATCCCTTTCCGGTACCACCTGAAAACGTCAGCGATTGTTCGCAAGGGATAGTTATTCAGGTTCATTGTGCCGTATCGGTTCTGGATGTCGAGAATGAAGCGCTCATCATCGTGAAGCGACCACTCTATCGATCCCTGACCTTCCGTTCGAAACGATGAACCACTGAAAACATAGCTGATGTTCTTCTCTTCCGCTATGTCATAGAGTACCGTGACAAACGCATGGTCGGATGGAATATCAACGGAAGGTACCGATGCACAAAGAAAGGCTCTCTGCAGATCCTTGAACTCCTCCCATGCGACAGTGTGGTTGTGCAGGTCAACATCGAGCTTCCCGCAGGCGTTTTTTATGTTATCCACAGCGATAGAAGAGTTCATTCTGTTGTCGACGTGAACCGCAAGCGGGTTAAGGCCCCACTGTTTGAGGAGGTATAAGGTGTATGTGCTGTCCCGGCCCCCGCTTACGCCCTGGATACAATCATACTCCTGGTTCCTCCCTCGTGACTTCACCTTTGCAACCAGGGATCGGAGTTTTTTCTGATTTTGTGCATTAACGGAATATTGACTGCACCGCTTATCGTATCTATGGCAGTGATTGCAAACGCCATCCATATCAAAATAAATATTTGGAAATGTATCGTCCAGAATACAGCGGGAGCAGGTCTTTTCCATACGATAAAATCTGTATTGCTACGATAAAATAACTTTGAAAGGTGTTGTTAGGCGCGAACAGTTTATGTGTTATATTATGAAATGAGGGCTCAGACGTCACATACCTGATAGATCCAGGGAAGATCGTCTATTTGCCCTCTGTTTCGATTCGAGATCAACGTCAGTAGAACACTGGGATGGAGCCCCTGATCTTACCGATATTCGGATAGAGTTCGTGCAACCTTAGAACTGGCATCTCCCTCTCCAAAGCAGCACTTCTGCTCTCCTTCAGGGTTGAAACTCCGGATCGCCCGGAGGATCTCCCCCTGCTCCGCCCCCACGAGCACGTTCCACCCGGCCTCGACCGTCTCGACCCACTCGGTGTTCTCCCGGAGGGTGATGCAGGGCACGCCGAGCACATACGCCTCTTTCTGGACCCCGCCGGAGTCAGTGAGGATCTTCTCCGCATGCGCCATCAGGCGGAGCATGTCGAGGTAGCCGAGCGGTTCGACGACCCGGACGTTCTCCGGCATCGCCGCAAGGAGGCCGTATTCACCGAGATACTTCCGCGTCCGGGGGTGAACCGGGAAGACGACCGGCATCCCGGCCTCCCCGAGGGCGCCGAGGATGGCGGCCATGTTCTCACGACTATCGGTGTTCGACGGCCGGTGGACGGTGACGACGAGGTACTCCCCCGGACTGACCCCGACCTCTTCGAGAACCCGAGAGCGCTCCTCCGCAACTGCGCGGTTGTGGTTCATCGCGTCGACCATCACGTCCCCGACGAGGTGAACGCCCCCCGTGACCCCCTCGGCCGCGAGGTTCGCGACCGCCGTCTCCGTCGGGCAGAAGAGGATAGCCGATGTATGGTCGGTGAGCACCCGGTTCACCTCCTCGGGCATACGACGGTCGAAGCTCCGGAGCCCCGCCTCGACGTGCGCGACAGGGATATGGAGTTTAGCCGCCGCAAGCGCCCCCGCAAGGGTCGAGTTCGTGTCGCCGTAGACGAGCACAACGTCCGGCTCCTCTCTCTCGAGGATATCCTCGATCGCCCCGAGCATCGCCCCGGTCTGGCGGCCGTGGGTCCCGGAGCCGATGCCGAGGTTGTAGTCAGGCTTCGGAATCGCGAGTTCCTCGAAGAAGATCTCCGACATCCCGTGGTCATAGTGCTGGCCGGTGTGGACGAGGATCTCCTCGTGCACCTTCCTGAGCTCCCGCGAGACGGGAGCACACTTGATGAACTGCGGCCGGGCGCCGACGATCGATACGATCTTCATGGTTGCTACCGGATCGGATGGTTGTTCCTGTCGCCCCGGCCGATCCCCTTGTAGACGAACCCCGCCCGGATGAACGCGTCCGGGTCGACGACGTTTCTACCGTCGACGATCACCGGGTGCTCTTTCCCCGACAACTCCTTCACCCGCGCCGGGTCTAGGGAGGCGTAGTGGTGGTGGCCGGTGAAGATGGTGACCACGTCCGCTCCTGCAAGGGTCGCGTCCAGGTCGTGCGAGACCTCCATACCCGGGTATTCGTCCACGAACGGGTCGTGAACCCTGACCTCGGCACCCGCCTCCTCCATCGCCACGAGGTAGGGCTCAGCCGGCGTGTTTCGGGTATCGTCGGAGTTCTGGATGAACGCCCACCCCAGAAGTGCGACCTTCGCGCCTTCGAGAGACTTCCCGGCCCGCTTGAGCCCCTCGAAGGTCAGATGGACCATGTGCCGGGGCATGAACTCGTTGATCTTCCGTGCGACGCCAAAGATCGACTCCGCCCCGTGCGGGTACCAGAGGTCGCCGCCGAGCACCCGTGCTCCCCGCTCGAGGTGCCAGGAGTCCTTCGTGAGGCAGTGGCCGCCGACACCGGCGCCCGGCCAGAGGATTGCCCGGGTGATCCCCTCGCCCTTAAGGGAGTCGATCCCGGCCCGGACATCGTAGACGTTGACGCCCATCGCCTCGCAGTGCAACCCGAGCTGGTTCGCGGCCGCGATCTGGAGGTCGCGGAAGGCGTTCTCGGCGGTCTTCGTCACCTCGGCAGCGGTCGCGGTCATCGGGATGATCTTGCCGGTCGTGAGGACGGGCTGATAAAGCTCGATCGCCCGCGCCGTCGAGGCGTCGTCGATCCCGCCGACGATCCGGTCGTGTTCACGGATATTCCGGAGCAGCCGCCCGACCATCACCCGCTCGGGAGCGTGGGCGAGGGCGAACTCTTCACCGGCGACGAGCCCCGACTCCTCTTCGAGGATCTCGCGCGCCATGCGCTCGGTCGTCCCGGGAGTGACGGTCGATTCAAGCACCACGAGCGTTCCTTCGGTGATATTCCTCCCGACGTTTCGGAGCCCCTCGATCAGAGCGGAGAAGTCGGGGATGAGGTCTTTTGGGTCGGCAAACGGCGTCTGGATCGCAAGGGTCACCGCGTCGCACCCGGCGACCTCCGAGAAGTCCGACGTGCACCGGAACTTACCCGCACCGACGACCTTGCTGAGCAGTTCCTCGAGCCCCGGCTCCTCCCCCTTCAGCGGCGACTCGCCGCGGTTCAGCATATCGACCTTGTAGCCTGATGAAGCAGAGGGACGCTGGAACCCGAGAACAGACTCGAATGCGGGCGCATCTGCAAAGAGCGCCGCGGCGGGGATGCCGACGTATCCCATTCCGACGACGCCAATTCTCCGGATCGGCCCCCTTGCGTTGATGGACGACTGTAACCTGTCACTCATGCAAAGACCATCCTAACCTGTAAAGCACCGCACGACGTCCTCGCAGATCTCCATATTCAGGAGCGCCTGCGCGGGAGTGACCGGGAACTCCCGGCCGCGCGCCGCGCAGGTGATAAACGTCGAGAGCTCGAGTTTCAGCGGCTCCTGCTTGTTCACGAGCACCTTCTCGATGATGTTCTCCTGAACATAGCGCTCGTCCTCGACCGCATACTGCCCGGGTTTCCGGTGGATGTAGATCTCCTGGGCCATGAAGTCGCCCTCGATGGTGAACTCCTCCTCCTCGATGTAGATCATCCGGATCTTCTTTGAGGATTTCCTGCTCGCCGAGAGGTAGACCGGAGTTTCCCCAAAGGAGAAGAGGGCGCTGCAAACGTCCTCGTTCCCGCTGCCAGCGAGGCGATAGGAGCCATCCGGGAGGAGGACGTTTCGCATGATATCCACATCATGGATCATCAGATCCTCGACGACCGAGGAGCCGCTCACCCGGGAAGAGGCCGGGTTGTGCCGCTTCATCTCGATGTAGAGGGGGTTCCGGACGATCTTTTTGATCTCGGGGACGATCGGGTTGAACCGCTCGATATGCCCGACGCCGACGACGAGACCTTCGGGGACCTTCTCGATAAGCCGCCGGCTCTCTTCCGCCGTCGCACATATGGGTTTCTCGATGAGGAGCGGCACCCCGGCGCCGAGGACCGTCTCCGCAACCCCGAAATGATAGGGTGTCGGGACGCAGACGCTCACCGCGTCGACGTTTCTGAGCAGGTCCTCGACGGTCGGGGAGGCCGTTGCCCCGAAGGCTCCGGCAAGTTCGCCGGCAGCCTTCATGTTGAGGTCAAAGAGGTGAAGCGAGTCCACCGCTTTCAGTTCTGAGTATACACGGGCATGGTTCCTGCCCATCATTCCGACGCCGATCACCCCTACGTCCAAGTTTTTTCACCACCAGTAATTTCGTACATACTCTCTTCTGGAGTACTGAATAGCGCTACTGTACATTGACGCTATTCTATACATTAGCACTGCTCTGCCATGACGTTACCGCGGCTCTCGTTCCGGTCGACACGTCCGCCCTGCCAGTTCCTGCCGGATTATAGCCGCTTCCTCTCCGGTTCAACCACCCAGACGAGAACTATCGACACGATAGAGTCTCAAGCCCCTCCCTTCAGGGAGGGGTAGTTGACAACCAATAAGGCTTCTCAAGACGAAACCACTGCTTGTGTTCCGCCCCTCAGGGTATCTTGCCCGCGTCATGCGCATCGACCCCGTCCAGCGCCAGAGCGTCATCAGCCTCGCCTCGACGCTGGCCCTCACCGCGGTCGGGTTTCTCTCCACGATGTTCTTCACTCATACCGTCGGTCTATCGATACTAGGCGCATACTTCATCTTCGTTGCCTACTTTAGCGTATTCAACCTGATCGGGGACGGCGGGTTCGGGGGCGCTGCCGTCAAGCGGATCAGTGAGGGTGAGGACCCGAACGCATTCTTTACCGCGTTCGTCTTCCTCCGGGTGATGTTGCTGGCCGTCTCGGTCGGCTTTCTCTTTATCGCGCGGCCGTACCTCACTGATCTCAGCGCGTCGGGGGTCTTTCCCTGGCTGGTCATCGCGCTTGTCGTCAGCGTCTTCACGAACATCGCCTCAAACAGCGTCTACGGCACCGGGAAGGTCGGTGTCAACCAGATCGGCGGCCTGATCGATACGCTGATCAGGATAGTGAGCCAGGTCGCCGCGGTTCTCCTCGGCTACGGCGTTGCGGGCCTCGCAGGCGGGTTCGTCGCCGGGATCCTCGCATCAGGACTCTTCAACTTCCGTTTCCTCGAACTCTCGCCGGCACGATTTCGCCGGTCGCACATCCAGAGCCTCTTTACCTTCTCGTTCTGGACGTTCCTCAGCGCGAGTGGGTACCTCGTCTTCTCGTACGCTGACACCATCATGATCGGCTACTTCCTGACCGATGCCGACGTCGGGCTCTACCGCGTGGCGCTCCAGCTCACTTCGGTTGCGACGTTCATCACCGTAGCGCTCCACACCACTCTCTATCCGAAGGTCAGTTACTGGGGGAAGCAGCATGACCTCTCTTCGGTGGAGAACGCACTCGCCCGTGCCTTCACCTATTCGCTCCTGCTCGCGGTCCCTGTCCTTGTCGGAGGCTGGCTCCTCGGCGAACGGCTCCTTTACTTCTTCTACACAGCGTCAGCCACCGCCGGGACGGCAGCTCTCTCAATACTCCTGCTCGTTCAGGTGGCCCACGTCTTCATGTTCCTCCAGACAATGTGCTTAAACGCCCTCGACCGGCCGAAAGACTCGTTCAGGGTAACGGCAATCGCGGTTGCGGCGAACATCGGTTTGAACCTCCTCCTCATCCCGGCGTTCGGTATCGCCGGGGCATCGGCGGCCACGCTCGTCACCATGGTGCTGAACGCGGCACTCGCCAACCGCGCCCTTTCCCGGAGGATCCGCGTGCGGATTGAGCCCGGAGCCGTGGGACACATCGTCCTCGCCGCGCTCGTGATGAGCGCCGTCGTCGTGGCCTACTCGTTCGTCATCCCGCTCACGAACGTCCTTGTTGTCCTCGGGGCGGTCGCGCTCGGCGGACTGGTCTATATCCTGGTTCTTCTCAAGATCGACCGGGGCATCCACGACGAACTGAAGGAACTGACTGTGAACCTTGGCGTTCCCTGGCCCGACGCGCTCTGATTCCCGACGAAACGCTCACCTGTTCGCCGGGCAGAGGTGTCCTCTCCCCCTGAACGCCGGGGATGCCCTGCCCATTCGGTTAAAATAGCAGGTGCGGCAATGTGTGGCTACACCCGGAGAAGATGATGAAGAAAGAGGTTCGTGAACTGCAGCCGGGAGAGTTTCCGCTTGCAGAGAGAGTCTGGACGCACTACCGCGGCCAGAAGGCCGACCCGGCGCGGGAGAGGATCTTCGGCGTCGTTATCGATGGAACCCTTGCGGCGACGGCCCGCTGCACCCGACATCCGGGCGGCCTGGAGATGGACTGCGTCTTCACCCTGGACGAGCACCGCGGACACGGATACGCAAAGGAGGCCGTGCAGATGCTCCTCGACGAATGCGGCTCCGAGACAATCTACATCCACTCGACCCTCCCCCTGATCGGGTTCTACGGGAAACTCGGGTTCGAACCCATCCCGGAGGCGAAACTGCCGACGAGCATCAGGGAGCGGTTCCTCTTCTGCTTTGGGGAGATGGCGGGGTGCAACGTCGCACCCATGATGCGGAGCCCAGGAGGCCGGGCACAGTAGCAAAAGAGAGGTTTAGTGCTCGATCTTCTTGATGTGCTCGATGGCATTCTCCGCCAGTTTCTCCCGCTCCTGCAGCTCCGCGACGTCCCGTATCGCCTCAAGCATGTGGACGGAGTCTTCGAGGAAACTCAGGATATCGGCGGGATAGAGATCGATCCCGTATTCATCGAGGAGGTGGGCGCTGATCTGGCGGTGATCGAGCCCCAACTCCCGGAACTCGATGATGGTGAGGGTGAATTTGCGTTCCGGGCACCCGCAGAAGGGTGCGTTCTTGCATTTGCAGTCCATGAAGTCGCGGAAAAAGGCGAGGAGCTGCTCCCGCATCCGGCGGTCGAGGTTCTCGAAGTTGATCGCCTTCCCGAGCGACTCAAGAAACGCGCCCGAGAAGACATGGTCCGGGAGCCGGAACCCTGCAGCCCGCTCCAGTTTCCGTGCCGCCCGAAACCGGGCCTTATTCGCAATCACGACGCCTCGCCGGGCTCCTCGTCGAACTTCGCGAGTGATTTCATGGCGTTGCTCATGGTCTCAATCTCGATGAGCCACTCATCGAAGAGGCTTGGGTTCTCCGCGTCGTCCTTGATGTACTTCGCGCAGCAGGTGGCGCCGTCGACCACGGCGGCCCCAATGTTCGCCGCAACCTCAAGAGCCTCCTCGAGGTTCTCCTCGTCGATACCCTTGCCCTTCTTCACGAGCGTCTTGATGTCCTTGTCGAACCCGCCCTCGAGGTACTTCCGGCAGGCGGTGAAGAGCACCAGCAGGGAGAGCTGGAGCGACCCGATGATCTCCTCGAGTTCGCCCTCGGGAAGCCCTGTCATGACGATTAATTCTACGTCGTCAAGTTTTTCCGTGGCTTCCTCCTTCGTGAACCGGCCGTTCTGGTAGAGGCGGATGATCTTCAGGACAGAGAGGGTGATGTCCTCGGTGAAGCTGAAGAGCATCTGCTCGCCTTCCGAGACCTCTTCGCCTTCGGCGGGTTCGAAACCTGCTTCCTCCAGCGTCTTGATCCAGTTGTCCCAGCGCTCCTGATTGTAAAAAATATAGAAGAGTTTCATGGGTTCTGCCTGTTTGGCACTCGCTTTCTTCGCCATATCAGTACACATTCGGAGTGCCTCTGTTAAAAATCATTTGCTCTTCGTGCAGAAACCGGGAATAGGCGCGATTCGCGAACATTCATCTAGGACGAACGAGCATATGAAGAGCAGATGACGAGAGTTCACGGGCTTAAAGCACTCCTGAAATCGTATGAACCCGTTGCGGTCGCGCTCTCCGGCGGAACGGATAGTTCGGTTCTGCTGGCCCTCGCACAGCGACATGGGATTCGGGCGATCAGCATCAGCGTCGATACCAGCCTCACCCCGCCGGGGGAACTCGCGGCGGCGCGGGAACTCTCGGAACGCCTGGGGGTCCCGCACGTCGTGATACAGCTCGATATGCTTGATATCCCCGCGGTCAGGGAGAACCGGCCGGACCGGTGCTACGCCTGCAAGCGGGCGATGATGGAGGCGGTCGTGGCGGAGGCAGAGCGGCAGGGATGCCGGACGGTGGTCGACGGGACTCACACCGACGACCGGGCGGATACCCGGCCCGGGATGCGGGCGCTCAAGGAGCTCGGCATCAGGAGCCCGTTTGCGGAGTGTGGGATGGGAAAGGCGAAGATCGAGGCCCTTGCGGGGGAACTCGGGGTGCCCACCCGCCCGCCGTCGGCATGCCTCGCGACCCGCATCCCCACCGGTGAGGCGGTCACCCGTGAGTGCCTCGCGCTCGTCGCGGCGGCGGAAGCCATCCTCGCGCGGGAGATCCCGGGAACCCTGCGGGTCCGGTGCATCGGCGGCGGCCGGGCCTCGATCGAGGCCGACCCGGCACACCACCGGAGGCTTGAGGAACTACTCGGTACAGTGAAGGACCTCGGCTTTAAGGAGGCCGTGATCGCTCCCGGGGGCTACCGGGAAGGGGGTGCTGACTCGTGGAAGCGGTGATGGTCAGGTACGGCGAGATCTTCCTCAAGAGCGAGAAGGTGAAGCGGCGATACATATCGATAATGACCGAAAATATCAGCCTTGCGCTGGAGAGTGAAGGGCTTACCCGCCGCATCGAGACTCACCGGGGCCGGATCATGATCTACGGCGACGAACCCCGGCGGATCGCCATGGCGGCCGCAAAGACCTTCGGGGTGGTGAGCACCAGCGTCTGCACGGTGACCTCGGCGGATCTCGAGGGGCTCGCGGCCACGGCGGTCGAGCATGCGGAGAGGAATCTCCGGCCGGGGATGTCGTTTGCGGTCAGGGCGCGGCGATCGGTTGTCGAGGGCCTCAACAGCCAGGAGCTCGCTGCAGCGGTCGGTTCCGCCGTCCTCGACCGGATACCGGAAGCGCGGGTCGACCTCACGGCGCCCGACTACGAGGTATTTGTGGAAGCCCGGGAGTTCGGCGGCCTCGTCTACGACGAGAGGATCGCGGGGCCGGGCGGGCTCCCCTACGGGACACAGGGCGAGGTGATGGCCCTGCTCTCGGAAGGAATAGACTCGCCTGTCGCGTCGTGGCTGATGATGCGCCGGGGGTGCCTGATGGTGCACGTCAACATGCACGGCGGGCGGTTCGGGGGTGCGGACGCGGAAAAGAACGTCCTGCGGAACCATGCCCGGCTCTCTCTCTGGGTTCCGGGGCACTCTCTCGACCTCCTGGTCGTGGATATGGAGCCGTTTTTTGAAGCGATCACGGGACTGAAAGAGCCGCGCTACCGGTGCGTCCTCTGCAAGCGGTTCATGCTCCGGGTGGCGAGTATCCTTGCAAAGGAGCGGGGAGCCGCCGCTCTGGTCAGCGGCGACAACCTAGGGCAGGTGGCGTCCCAGACGCTCGCGAACATGGCGGTGATCTCCCCGGCGGCGACCGTTCCGGTGCTCCGGCCGCTGATTGGGTTCGACAAGGAAGAGGTCGTCGACCGCGCACGCGCCATCGGGACGTTCGAGGCGCGGCCGGGAGACGTCGGGTGCACGGTTGCCCCCCGCTACCCCTCGACGGCGGCGCCGGGGGAGACGATCGCGAAACTCGAAGGGGAGATCGGTGCGGAGGGTCTCGTGGAGCAGGCTGTGGCGACGGTGCGGCGGTATCGGGCGAAGAACGGGGTGGTTGAGGAGGTCGGGGAGGTCCGGTGAGGGGCCGGCTGCAACAGGTGTGGCACCTTGAGCCTTAGAGACCTGCAGGCAGGTGCTTAAATCCCCTCGCCAGTCCCTTTTTCTCTGGGGTTCCCTTATGCATCTTTTGCTGGTCTAGGTCCATTGCACGGATTTTGAGGGATTATCGCCACGCACTGCCCCCTTCCTGCGGGGCGGGGAACGACGCTCCGCAGGTGCGGAGTGCGACGGCTCCTCTGAGCCGGAGCAGGAGCACCGCAGGTGCGATTGAGGAGGCCGGGTGGGGTGGGGGTACGGATCTTTATGAGACAGAGACAGGGGAGGGGAAGACCCCCTCCCCGTCAGCCCCGGCCCCCCGGGGCGATACTCCCACGGTCCACTGCATCGGGTCTTGATCGATTACAGCAGTTCTAACTGGTTCGCTCAAGATCTTTACGACAATAGCACCCCGGCCCGCACCCGCTCAAAAAAAGAATTTTCGGGTCTTTTTCAGAGAATATTCAGCCCGTTCTCCCGTGCAATCTCGACAAACGACTCCCCGATGTGCCGGATCTGTTTCTCCGTCAGCCCGAAGGTGTTGAACTTCCAGACCCTGGTGGAGCCCGGGATAACACCGGTGATGCCCCGCTTCTTTAAGTCGCTTGAAAGGAAGAAGCCGCGCTTCTTGTGCTGCTCTGCCACCTTATCGAAGGACTCGCGGGTATCGATCCGGGTCAGGGTGTGCTGCCGCGGGTAGTCGGAGAGAACCTTCGTCCCCTCGATGGAGATGAGGGCGTCTGTGACCGCCTGCGAATGCGCCACCTCGGTCTCCCAGTTCTGCACCCGCTCCTTTACGCGGGGGAACGAGGCCATCATCCCGACGACGGTGACGCCCATCAGGGTGCAGCCCATCATCTCGACCTCCTTGATCCCGAACGTCCTGCCGGTGACGTCCCCCTTCGCCTGGGTCGTCCGGAAGACCCGCTGTGCGTGCTCGTTCGTCGTCGCGAGGACGCCCGAGGGGGCCGGGGCCGCCATGCTCTTGTGGCCCGACCCGACCACGAAGTCGGCACCGAGCGCTTTGCCGTCGACGGGCATGATCCCGACCGAGTAGGCCCCGTTGACGAGGACGGGGATGTCATACTGGTGGGCGACCTTTATGATGCCCGCGACGTCGTGGACGTTCCCGAACTGGTAGTCGACGTGATCGATGAAGAGCAGGGGCGGCGTCTTCGAGAACTCCCGGATCACCGCCTCGATCTTCTCTGCCGCGGCATCGGGGGTGATGTGGTTCTTCTCGTCCTTCTGGATCTCGAGCGGAATCCCGCCCGCTTCCTCGACCGCCATGAACTCGGTGTAGTGAGCGAGCGCCGTCACGATGACCGGATCGCCTTTCTCCACGTATGTGCTCGCGACCGCCTGGAACCCCCGGCGCGCTCCGGGGACCACCCGCGCGGTGTCCATATGCAGCCACGCGGCGAGGTCGGCATGGAACTGCGCGATGGGGGGATTTTTAATGTAATCGAGCCTGAAGGGGCTCCGACAGTTATCGCAGACCGAGTAGCCGTCACCAAAGGATATCGCCGCTCTCATGGCTTCGGCGGTGAGCCGCCCGCCCGCCTGAATGGGGTCGATGTTGATGTACATCTCCTCAACATCGCGGGACTCGATATTGACCGCGCACTTCACCGGATCAACTCCTCTTCAAGGATTGTAACCTGCCGTCTCACCTTCTCAAGAGTGGTTGCGGCGCGCTCCCGTTGCGCTTCATCCAGGTCATGCCCGGGAGCGGTCTCCCGGAGCAGGAATCGGAGGTCGGAGAGGAGGAAAAGTGCCTGAAAAACTGCATCAACGGCTCTTTTTGACACGAGATCACCATACAAATATCAGTGAGGATATATTAGATTACGCGTATTATGGGCACCGGCCCGGTGCCGATCACTTTCGCACCACGCAGATCAGGCATTTATACTCAAGGGACACGGAGACTAATTGGGCATGAAGATCGTTCATCTGGCAGACACACATCTCGGATTATCGGCTTTTAACCGGGTGGATCCGGAGACCGGGATGAACCTGCGCGAACAGCTCATCTACGACAACTTTCTTGCCGCCGTCGACCGGGTCGTTGCCTTACGGCCCGATGCGCTCGTCCACGCGGGCGACCTCTTCCACCAGGTCAAGCCGAAGACCCGCGCCTACACGACGGCGCTCGACGCCCTCTCCCGCCTGCATGATGCGGGGATCCCGGTGCTCCTGGTCGCAGGCAACCACAGCATGGCCAAGACCCGGTACACGGCGTCGCCGTTCGAGGTGCTCGAGCGGGGCGGCTACCGCGCCCGCGACCTCTACGTCGCCCACCACAACCGCTACCGGCGGGTCGAACTCGGGGACACGGTCTTCCACCTGATACCGAATATGCTCGAGGCGGAAGGCTACCGGAGGGCGTTCGAGGGGCTTGAGTTTTCCGGCGGCACGAACGTGCTCGTCACCCACGGCCTTGCAAGCATTCTCTCGGACAAACGGCTGCACACCGTCGCCGAGCACGAGCTGGACGCGACCATCCTCTCCGACCGGTTCGACTACATCGCGCTCGGCCACTACCACGACCAGGTGCAGGTCGCCGACAACGCCTGGTACAGCGGCTCGCTCGAACACTGCAACTACGGGGAGATCGCGGAGGAGAAAGGAGGGCTCGCCGTGGACCTCGCGTCCGGGGAGGTCGAGCATATCGACCTTCCGCACACGCCGATGTTCAGCCTCGGCCGGATCAACTGCGACGGGCTCTCGGCCAGAGAGGTCGTGGATTGCATACTCGATGTTGCGGATAACCACGGGAAGAAGGTTCACCGCGCAATCTGCCAGGTCACGCTCGACGGGATACGCCGCGACACGCTCCGTACACTCGACCAGAAAGCGCTCCAGGATATCCGGGCCCGGGCATTGGACCTCAAACTGCAGGTGCTGGCCGTCGACGATCCGTCCCGGATCTTTTACCAGGACTCGCTCGTCGGCCTTGACTATGTCGCTGAGTTCGAGCGGTTCGTGGAGAAGGAGCACCTCGCTCCCGGCGACGAGGAGTTCGTGAAGAGAGCCGGGACGGAAGTTCTCCGGTCGGTCATCGCACGCCATAAAGAGGGAGAGCGTGCTGCTGAATAAACTCCGGATGCGGAATTTCAAACGGTTCCGCGACCAGGAGATCGTCTTCCAGGACGGCATCACGGGCATCGTCGGGAACAACGGAACCGGCAAGAGCAGCATCGTCTCTGCCGTCCTCTTCGCCCTTTACGGCCTGCAGGGCACCGGGCTCGACGGAGATTACATCGTCAGTTCTTTTGCGGGACCGCATGACGTCTGCGAGGTCCGCCTGGACTTCTCGGTCGGCGGCAACGAGTACGCCGTCGTCCGGAAGTTCAAGCGCCGCTCCTCCTCGAATCTTCATGAAGCGAACCTCTACCTGAACCAGAAGCTCCTCGCAAGCAGCGTCCAGAAGGTGGGGCAGGAGGTGCAGCGGATCATCGGCATGGGACCCGGTGACTTCCGAAACACCATCTACGCCGGACAGAAGGAGCTCCTCGCCCTGATCGAGAGCCGGGCCGGGTCACGGAAGGACTGGTTCATGCAGGTGCTGGGCATCGACTATCTCAAGAAAGACAGCATGGAAGGCCTCAAACAGGTCATAGACGCCCAAGAAGGTGCTTCCCGCGAACTCTCCGGCCGGCTCCAGGAGTTGAATGCCGACGGGATTCGAAACCGCCTTGCGGCGCTCCGCGCAGGGCTTGCCGGTGCGGAGGATGATGCGGAGAAGGCCGTGGCCGCCGAGAAGAGCGCCGGCGAAGCGCTCGATCGTGCGCGGCAGGAGCGCGACCGGCTGCTCTCCGTCCGCGACCGTTACCTGCACCTCGCACGGGAAGAGAAGGTGCTCGCGGCTGAGATCGAGCGGCTCCAGAGCGAGTGCCGGGAGGGGGAGGCAGAGATCGCAGAACGGCAGCGGCTGCAGGCGGAACTCGAAGAGCTCGCCCTCCTTGCCGACCGCTACGAGTCCCTGAAGGCGGAGGTGGCCGCGCTTGCAGAGGAGAAGGCCCGCGCCGACCGCCTGGTTCTCGAAGCGAACGGTGCGGAGGAGCAGGTCCGGGGGTACGGCGAACGACGCGCGAAGATCGAGGCCGAACTCGCCGCGCTTGCAGAGGACGAGCGGGCTGTTAGCGGCCTTACCCGCGAAGTCGCGGAGTGGCAGGCCCTCCGCGACCGCATCGCTGCGATGAAAGCACTCCAGCCGGAATACGACGCTCTCCGTGAAGAACTCGCCCGCATGGACGAGCGGTTCGCCCAGACGGAGCTGCGGGTCAGGGAGAACCGGACCGAGATTGAGGAGATCGAGGAGAAGACCCGGCGCCTCCGTGCGCTCGAAGAGGAGACCGGCGACTACGAGACCCTCCGCGCCCGCGAGGAGGTGCTCCTCCGGGCCCAGGAGCACGCCCGGCAGAAAGGGCGGTGCCTGCGGGAGATCGACGCCGCTTCCGAAGAGATGAGCCTGCTCGAGAGCGAGATTGCCGGCCTTGCCCGGCAACTTGCCGGAATGGACTCCCTCGAGGAAGGGATCGAGTCGGCGGAGAGCCGGAAGGAGTACCTGACCTCGCGGATCAGCGCGTGCGCCGAGCGTCAGGAGACGATCCGCGAGGAGATCCGCAGGCTTGCCGAACACCGGGCGGAGATCCTCACCGCGGGTCCGGAAGGGTCGTGCCCGACATGCCACCAGAGCCTCGGCGAACACTACGAGGAACTGGTCGGCGACCTTGCAGCCGCCACCGCGTCGATGCAGAAGACCCTTGCCAATCTCGAGGGCGAGCATGCGAGGGCGGCCGCTGAACGGCAGAGCCTCGTCGCTGCGCTGAAGGATCTTTACGGGCAGCGCACCATCTCTCAGCGCTTAAAAGAGCAGCACGCTCTTTACTCGTCCCGGTACGAGCAGAGCGCGAACGTCGGAGAGCGATGGCGAGCCGAGGCGGAGGAGCACCGTGCCGCAATGCGGTCCCTCGGTGTGGAGGAGTACGACCCGGCGGCGCACACCGCCCTCAAGGAGCGGCTCTGCGTTCTCGCGGAGATGCGCGCCGCGGCCGATACCCTCCGGGGCGAATGCAGCCGCCTCCCCGTTCTCCAGGAGGAGCGGCAGCGGCTCATCGTCGATGTGGAGGCCTATCTCACCCGTAAAGAGGAGGTTGAAACGAAACTCTCCCGGCTCGGGTTCGACCCGGTGGTCCGACAGCGCCTGGAGGCCGAGGAACAGGCGCTTGAGGCGTCCTGCCGTGCATACATGGAGGCACAGGCCCGGCTCACGCGGCGGCCGGCGCTGGAAGAGGAACTGCAGGCCCTCTCCGCACGGATTGAAGGGCTCCGGGAGAGGGGGCAGGCCATTCGAGACGAACTTGCCCGCCTCTCGTTCGACCCGGACCGGCTGGCGCACCTCAACGAGGAATGCGGCCGCGCCGAAGCAGCCTACCGGAGAGCGTTTGAACTCCGCGTCCGCCTCGAGGAGGTCCCGCGGCTGCTCGAAGGGCTCGAGGCAAAGCGGGACCTCCTCGCGGCCAGGGAAGCCGAACTGTTCCGGGTCAGGGCGGCCATCGAGGAACTCGGTTTCGATGAGGCGATGGTCGCGGCGGCACAGGAGGTGCTCGCGGCCTGCGAGAGAGATCTTCTCGCGGCGCGGGAGCGGGGGTATGCCGCCGCCGCCCGGATAAGCAGCCTGAAAGCGGAGATCGAGGAGGAAGCCGGAAGGCTCTCCCGGTCGGAAGATCTCATCAGGCAGCAGGCGGCGCTCACTGAGGAGATCGGGCGCCTGAAGCTGACCCGGTCGCTCATTAAGGACTACACGGACTACCTCCTCCAGGTGGTCAGGGACCGGATCGAGGAGGAGGCGGGGAGGGTGCTCGCCGAGATCACCGACGGGCGCTACGGCACCGTGATGCTGGACGACGACTTCACCGTCCTCGTCCACGATATGGGAGATGATTACCCGGCCGACCGGTTCAGCGGCGGCGAGCAGGATGACATCGCCATCGCCCTCCGGATAGCCCTCTCCAGGTTCCTTGCCGAGGTGAACGAGGTGCACGATTCCACGTTCCTGATCTTCGATGAGATCTTCGGGAGCCAGGACGAGGGGCGGCGGAACAACCTTCTGCGGGCGCTCCGGACACAGGAGGCTCACTTCCCCCAGATACTCCTCATATCGCACATCACCGAGGTCCAGGACGAGTTCTCGACGACACTCATGGTCGAGATGGGCGCCGACCAGGCAAGCAGGGTCAGGGAGTTTGAGTGATGGACCCGAAGGCCGTTTACCGGGACGCGATCCAGCAGGTTGCAGGGAGGATCCGGAGATCGGTCCCCAGCGATCTGGCCAAACAGTTTGCATTCGCCGGCAGGTTCGATGCATCGTCCTATCGGCACTGCCTGCCCGAGTTCGGCGGGGCCGTCTGCGCGGTGGATGGGAGCAACACCGTCATCCTCGATGCAGGCAGTTTTGCCGTTGCCGCCGTCAGGGCGTCGGTCAGCGCCTACGCGAGCGGCGCTCGCCTCTGCCACCGGACGACGCCGCTCTATATCGTTACGGTCAACCCGGGAACCGGAAACGAGGACTTCGATGCGCTCTTTTATGACTGCTTTCACTGCTCCCCGAAGGTGCACCTCGACCACGACGACCCGATCCGGAATACCGCGGTCATCCGGGACACCCTTGAGTTCTGGGCGGCGATGGAGATGGCCGCAGAACTCGATGCCGGGGGCCTCATCGTCCTCGACGGCACGCTCCAGGTCCGCCATGCAAGCCACGACGAGGTCGTCGAGAAACTCCTGAACCTCTGCAATCTCCGGGGTGTGCTCATCGCGGCGGTGACGAAACGGACGTCGCTCACCTGGGGCGGGGGACACCCGATCGTCCCGGCGGCGGAGGGGCTCGCACGTGAACTCGGCGTCAGTGAGCCCTGGTATCTCTGCGTCTCGGCCGCCGAGGGCCTGCTCGACCGCCAGGGGGCGTATCTCTGGAAGCAGCGGGGCGAGCAGTATGTCGCGCGGCTGCACCCGCGGGCAAAACGGGCGTTCAAGGTGGAGATCCCCAAATACTACAGCCCGGAGATGGTCGAACAGGTCTTCTCCGCGCTCGCCTCTTTCGCCGACGACGGGCGGGTCACAGGCTACCCCTATCCGCTCCTCGACGCCCACCTGACGACGAAGATCGGGAAGGATACGGTCGACCAGGTCCGCCAGGACATCATCCGGGGCATGGATCTGCTCGGCATGAGCCTCGCCGACTACACCGGCATCTTTGGAGACTACCACGATGAATTTGATCGATATTGACGGCGACGACGCCTCGAAATACCGTCTGATCGGGGACCGGGTACTCAGCTACCGGTTTGCCGTCCCGCACGACGAAGAACTCTTCCTCGGGGACATCTTAAAGATCACAGACGACGTCAAAGGGCTGACGTTCTTTGCCAAGGTGAGCGACCTCCTTCACGACTGCAACTTCTCCGACCCGAAATGGGACACCCGTCCCCACACCGAGCACTTCTACGAGATAGGGGAGGACGTCTTCATCCTCGTCGAGGCGATGCCGCTCGGGTACGTCGGGGGTGACGGCGCCTTCCGGAAACCCCGGACGATCCCTGCAAAGTTCTCCCGCGTGGAACTGCCGGAGTCCCGCGACTTTGCGTTCCTCTCGCAGGTGATGGGCGAGATCGAGGTCGGCGTGATGAAGACCGGCCAGGACGTCTTACAGGACGTCAGGGTGGCGCTCCACGCGCCGGTGATGCGCCAGCACATGGGCGTCTTCGCGACGACCGGCATGGGAAAGAGCAACTTCATGAAGGTCTTCTGCGCATCCTGTATGCAGGCCCGGAAGTTCGGGCTCCTCATCGTGGACCCGCACGGCGAGTATGTGGCGGGAGGGAAGTCTTCGAGCGGAGAGGATACCATGGGGCTCCTCCACTACCAGGCCGGCCGGGACGGGCTCAAGGTCTTCTCCACCCGGCCGGAGCAGTTCAAGCGGAGATACCATTTAAGCGATCTCTATCTGGACTACGACGACTTCAGGGCGCCCGACCTCCTCCTGCTCTACGAGCACTCCCCGCCCCAGCGCGAGGTTGTGGAGATGCTCGAGAGCACGCCCGGTTCTGAGGTGATCGACTTCTTCCAGAGCACCGATTTCGCAACCTTCGACGCTGAGACCTACGCCGGCCGGCACGCCCGGATTGCAAGGGACTTAAAGAACTTCTCGCCGAGCACGCTCTCGGTGATGCAGCGGCGCATCGCAGGCATGATGAACCGGAACCGGGGCTTCTTCCGGCGGCAGGGTTCCTCGATCCCGGATATCCTGAAGGCACTCCACGAGAACAAGGTCGTCCTGATCGACATCCCGGGGATGAGCGAGCAGAGCGAACTCTTTGTCCTCTCGATCATAACGCGCAGGGTCATGCGCAGCCACCAGGGCGAGGAGGCCGGGGGCGAGGGGGAGCCCAGGCAGGTGCTGATCACCATCGAGGAGGCGCAGCGGGTGCTGGGCTCAGGGCTCGGGAACACCAGGACGTTCCGTGAGGCCGCGATGGAAGGGCGGAAGTTTGGTGTGGGGCTCTGCGTGGTCACCCAGCAGCCCAAGAACATCGATGCCCGGGTCCTTGCGCAGCTAAACACCTTCGTGGTGATGGGGCTCTCCGACCGGGGGGACCGCGACATCATTGCAAGCAGCGCAAAACAGGACCTCTCGCGCCTGGACACCGAGATTCAGACACTTGAGGCGGGAGAAGCGGTCATCAGCACCATAGGCATACCCTTCCCGGTGAGTACCCGGATCCATCTCTTCGAGGACTACATCCGGGACCTCAACAAAAGGCCGGGTACGAGGCCGATAGACGAAGGGCTTGATGCGACATTTTGAGAAGAGACGCGCGAAGGTGATGTTGGCAGGATCCTATCCTGTGTCAACTGTCCCTTCACTGAATTGCTTGACGCCCTGCAGGCGTCGGGATTACTGGTCGTTCTTGATCTTCCGTATGGAGACGCAGTTGATGACCGCATCCCCTGACAGGATGTAGCGTTTGACAACAGTTCCGAGCACCTCGACCACGTCCCCTTTCTGCACGTATTCTGCCGGCGAGGTGAACATCTTGACTGATATCTCACCTGTCCGATCGGCGACGAGGTACTGCGGCCGGTTGAGGAACTGGAAATACACCCGTTCGACGACACCCTTTATGCGCACCGGTTCGCCGAGTTTGTTCAGGTTGATCTCCCGTATCCGGGCGTTCTTTGCCTCTGCTTCGTATATAGGCACCAGTGACGAATACTGTGTCTGGCTCATGTAGTTGAGCGCTAGCGGTATGAGAACCAGCATGACAGCCACAGGTACGCCCCAGGTCAGCAGGTATACATCCCCTGTAGTATAGACGTACACCGCCATCAAGACAACAAAAAAGAGGAAGACGGCCAGTACAACGGCCGACACCCTCACTTTGATATTTCCGATCTGCATCGTTAATCAGGTCTACTTAGGTCTACTTAAGGGCTGCAATTTCCTTCCTGAATGCGACCCAGTAGAGGACACCGACGAAGAACATACCGCCGACGATGTTGCCGAGTGTGACCGGAATTATGTTGTTGGTCCACATGTTCACCCAGTTGACCGTCGCGACTGCCTTCGTGGGGTCGATGCCCGTGCAGAAGATGCCTGCCGGGATGAAGTACATGTTCGCAATGCTGTGCTCGAACCCGCTGGCAACGAAGGCGAAGATCGGGAACCAGATACCGACGATCTTGCCGATTGCGTCGTCGGCGCATATACCGAGCAGGACAGCAAGGTTGACGAGCCAGTTACAGGCAATTGCTTTCAGGAAAGCCGACCATAGCGCCATAGCGCCGACGTAACTCGTCTTTGCAGCGGCTATGCCTATTGCTCTCGTACCAAATGCGGTGATCGTTGCGACTCCGGCGGCATCGTAGCTGACACACGGCCCGTATGCCATGATGTACGCAAAGAGAACCGACCCGATGAAGTTGCCGACATATACCCAGACCCAGAGGTTGAGCACGCTTGCCCAGCTGACCTTGTGGACGAACGCTGCCATGGGGGCGAGCATCGCGTCGCCGGTGAAGAGCTCGGCACCGGTCATGATTGTGATGATAAGCCCCACAGGGAAGACAGCACCCAGAACGAGCTGGGAGATACCGGGACTTGCGGCACCGAACCGCATCGCAACGTCGGTTGCCTGGATACCGGTCGAACAGACCGTCGCCAGAGCAGCACCCATCGCGATGAAAGCTCCGGACAGGACACCACGCAGGGCCATGTTCCAGGCCGGCAGTCCGACCTTGTACTTTCCGGCATCACCTGCTTTTGCTACGATAGCAACTGGAGGATGGAATACCATTTTTCTTACACCTCTCTAAACGTCCTACCTATACCATCAAGTAATCCGAATGGATAGGTCTAATTAATCAGTAATTTGAGAGTGCTATTAATAGGTTTCGAAATGATCGCTACGTGTGAGGAGTACAATCCGAATTCAGGCGTTTATTACCGCCATGAGTTAATTGCCATAGTTAAACATGAAGAATCGATAAACGCTGCATTTACCTCTGCTTTCAAGACCACGCGGAATATATGCGATTTCAAGAGGTTATTTTTGCGAGCATGTGAGAACGGGCGCGCAGATTATCCATTCTCTGCCTATATCTGTTCCAGGGCAATGGACGCCGGGTAAAATCACCGCAGACGCCTGCGCGGCAGGGTATGTTTTGAGAACTGATTTAAAATCAGGAGGGGTGACGATTTTTGGAAAAAAGAACCTATTTGCTTCAGTTTACGGATCAGCCCAGTCCGGATCGCGCTCTCTTCGAACGCCCTCAAGGGTGCTGTAACGCCCTCCCTTGACCGGGGGTGCGCTCCGTCTCTCCAGGTGAACCCTTCTCGATGGCCGCCACCGGGTGCGGCAAATACGAAGAGGTCTGCCCCGCCTGCTTAAGAGACGATCACCGCCCCTTCGCGGGACGGGTGTCTCCGATTATGCCCGGTTGCAAGCCGCCGCCCGGTGCCATGCACCCGGCGGGAGTTATAACGGGCCTCTGGCAATGGTGGATGTGGCTCGGCCTGCTGGAACCCCTCTCTCTAGACATCCCGTGTTATAGGGGTATTGTCGGGCTTCTGGTGGCAACCGGTACCCGGACACCGGCGGGAGGCCATCAGGGGAGTCCGGGAGCGATGCCGGTGATGAAGGCACACCGGGACGTCCGGCTGACGCGCACATCTTCTTTCCATATACTACCACACGAAGCTAATCAAATCACATAAATGTCAAACAAACATATTTCATATATTCCATGCAGATCGAGGAAACCGTCACTCCTTACAGGAGAATCATACTTATCGCCATCGTCGTCGGGCTCATTGCTGGCTTCGGCGCTCTGTTCTTTTTCGAAGGATTGAAACAGGGAACAGCGTTTTTTATGGAAGGGATCGTCGGGTTCCACCTCCCGAAGGAAGGGCAGAACCTCCAGGATATCGCTCAATGGGCTCCTCCCGATCACCTCTGGATGATCCTCCCCGTCATCTGTTTCGGAGGACTCCTCTCCGGTCTTCTGGTCTACACCCTTGCCCCGGAGGCGGAAGGCCACGGGACCGATGCAGCAATAAGGGCGTTCCACGGAGGGAAAAAAGTACGCTGGCGCGTCCCTCTCGTCAAAGCAGTCACTGCCATCCTGACCATCTCGACGGGAGGAAGCGCCGGACGTGAAGGGCCGACTGCACAGATGTCGGCCGGTTTCGGTTCGATCGCCGCCGATCTTTTAGGCCTCTCCGCCCGTGAGCGGAGGCTTGCTATCGCCACCGGTGTCGGCGCCGGAATCGGCACGATCTTCATGGCGCCTCTCGGAGGGGCAATCCTTGCTGCGGAGATCCTCTACAAACAGGATTTCGAGACCGAAGCGATCGTTCCCGCGTTTCTGGCTTCGGTCATCGGGTATGCCATCTTCGGCCTGGTTGAAGGCTTTGAACCGGTCTTCGGCCCCGGGATGACCTCCTGGAACGTCTCCCAGATCCCGTTTTTCATCCTTCTCGGCATGGTCTCGACTGCAGTCGGCCTGATCTACATAACCACGTTTTACGGGACGAACAGGGTTTTTAAAAAGGTATTCAGCCGCCTGAAGATCCCGAATCACTTCAAACCCCTCGCCGGGGCATTTCTCACCGGTACGCTCGTTCTTACTCTTGCGGCTCTCTCTCCCGAAGCGGCAATCGTCGGGCTCGCCAGCCTTGGAACCGGATACGGTTTCACGCAACTCTCACTGTACAACATGCTCCCGATCGGGGTGTTGCTGTTTCTCCCGTTTGCGAAGATCCTGACGACGTCGCTCACCATCGGCTCCGGGGGGAGCGGCGGTGTCTTCGCGCCGGGACTGGTGATCGGCGGGGCGACGGGAGGCGCCTTCGGATCGCTGCTGCACCTCGTCTTCCCCGGGATCGTGCCCATCGAATCGGTGCCGGTCTTCGTCGTCGTCGGGATGATCGCTCTCTTCGGCGCAATCTCCCACGCACCGATCGGGGTCATGATCATGGTCGTGGAGATGACCGGCAACTTCTCCCTGCTCGTGCCGGCGATGGGTGCCGTCTCGGTGGCGGTCCTCCTCATCGGTCAGTCCACCATCTTCCGTGAGCAGGTGCTGAACCGGTCCCGGTCGGCCGCTCACCGGGATGAGTATATGGTCGAAATTCTCCAGGATATTCACGTGGGCGACGTTATGGTCCCCCGGGAACGGATCGTCGCCGTATCGCCAGATGACACCACCGGGAGGGTGCTCCACCTGATCGACGAGACACTGCATACCGGGTTTCCGGTGCTCGATGGGGAAGGGGAGCTCGTCGGCATCATCGCCCTCGATGATGTCAGAGATCACCGGATTAACGGCGAACACGACGTACCGGTGGAGGATGCCATGAGTTCGAGGGTGTTCACCGTGCATCATTCCTGCACGCTGCGCGAGGCTCTGGACCTGATGGCAGAACACGATATCCATCACCTGCCCGTCGTCCCGGCAGAAGACCCGCGGACACTCTCGGGTTTTGTCACTCGAACGGACGTCATGAAGGCGTACGTCAGGAAAGCGTCGCAATCCGGGGGAAAACACCATTCTTTGGGGAACAGTACCCTGATAGAACCGCGTACGGTGTCGGAAAGCAGTCCCGACGGGAAAAAAGGGTCGATGGTGGAGGGTTGAACCCCGGTCAGCGGAAGATATCGAAGATCTGGTCGCTCCCCGTCGCCTCGAGGCGTTTTCTCTCCGCCGTCTCCTCGACAAGCGCGAGCACCGGCGGGGTCATGTCCTCGCCCGGGTGGAACCCGAAGAGCCTCTCGAGATCGGTCTGGATGGCATGGAGGAAGACCGAGTTCGAGATCTCGACGGGGCAGAGTTCTTCGCACTGGCCGCAGTTGACGCAGGAGTCGGAGATGTGCGCGAACCGGATGAGGTGGAACATGAACGGCGGCGGGATCACGCCGGGCTCGACCAGGTAGTCCTTCTTCGTGCTGCAATCGACGCAGTAGCAGATCGGGCAGTTCTCGATGCAGGAGTAGCACTTGATGCACCGGCTCGTCTGCTCGCGGATCTTGTTCAGGCGCTCTGTTCCCTCGCCGAGCGCTCCGAAGTAGCGCTCCCGCCATTTATCGCCGAGTTTCAGCATCGCGCCCTCGACCTTGCCGCGGATCTCGACACCCTTGGGGTTCGCGGGCTCGGTGGCGACCGCCCCGGCCTGCAGAGCGGCGTTGAGGAGGTTTGCGCCCTTCTCGGAGCAGACCTCGACGAAGGTGGCGTTCCCGGCTTTTTCCCCGATAACGCCCCAGTTGCCGCAGGCGAGGTCCGCCTGGCGCGGGATCTTGATCTTGCACCGCCGGCAGTTCGAACGGCGGCCGAGGCCTTCGTTCCCGAGGAGGTCTTCCGATCCCTCTTCGAGTTCGTCGATCGAGACGGAGGCGTGCTCGCCGTCCTTTGTGATGACGATGAACTTTCCTTTGTCGATCTCTTCCTTGACAACGTCGTCGGGGTCAAGCCCGAGCTTCTCCCGGACGATGATCCGTGCCGTCTCCGGCCGGATGGTGCCGCCGCAGTTGAGGCCGATGATGATGACGTTGTCCAGGTTGACCTGGTTGCGCTTCGCCATCTCGTAGATCGCCTTGACGTCGCAGCCTTTGAGGACGGTTGCGATCTTCATGTTCGGCTCGGTGGCAAGAAGGCACCGCCGCATCTGCTTGGGGAGCAGCAGGGTGCCGCAGTGGAGCGACCCCGCAATCCCCCCGATCTCGGCGGGGTCGGTGATCATGGCCGGAACCGCGTCGTAGACGTCCGCGCCTTTCCTGACCGCAAAGACCGCGTCGACCATGCCGCTCTCGAGTGCGTGGCGGAGCAGCGCGGTGACGGCTCCCCCCGTCTCCGCCTTCGCGCGGAGTTCGTCGTCCGTCGTCCATGCATAGAGTAAATCGCCTTTTCCTGCCATATCTCACACCTCCGTAATCTTCTCGACCTTCACGGCACACGCCTTGAACTCGGGGATCTTCGCTACTGGATCGAGCGCATTGTGGGTCAGTCTGTTCGCCGGGTGCTCCTTGTAGTGGAACGGTATGAACATGACACCCTTGATGATCTCAGGTGTCACCTTCGCGGGGATATCGACCGAGCCCCGTCGGGTGCTCGCCCGGACGACCTCATCGTCCCTGATCCCGAGTTCCTTTGCATCCTCGGGGTTGATCTCGATCCAGCCGATCGGCGCCTCCTTCTCAAGGCTCCACGACCGGCGGGTCATGGTGCCGGTGTGCCACTGCCAGATCGTGCGGCCGGTCGTGAGCACGTAGGGGTACTCGTCGTCCGGCACCTCTGCGGGCGGCTTCCACTCGATCGGCGAGAAGACCCCGAGACCGTCGGGCATGGCGAACCTCTCCCGATGGAGGATGGGTGTGCCCGGGTGCTCCTCGGTCGGGCAGGGCCAGTGCAGGCCGTCGGGATCGAGGCGGGCGTAGGACATGCCGGCATAAGACGGCGTGACGGCGGCGACTTCGTTGAAGACCGCTTCGGGGCTCTCGAATGCAAACTGATCCGGATAGCCCATCCTGCTCCCGAGTTCGCAGATGATCTGCCAGTCGGGCTTCGCCTCCCCGGGCGGGTCCTGGGCCTTCTTCCAGCGCTGAACCCGCCGCTCGGTGTTTGTCTGGGTGCCGTCCTTCTCCGCGTAGCAGGCGGCAGGGAGCACCACATCAGCGAGTTCAGCGGTCTCGCTCATGAAGATGTCCTGCACGACCAGGAACTCGAGGTTCTTAAGCCCCTCCTCGACATGGTGGAGGTCGGGGTCGGAGAGCATCGGGTTCTCGCCCATGATGTACAGGCACTTGAGCTCGCCGGGTTTATCGGCGAGGATGTTCACCATCTCGGTGACGGTGTAGCCGACCCTGCCCTCGGCAAGCTCGTCGACGCCCCACATCTCCTTCATCTTCTTCTGCGCCGGCTCATCGGTGACTTTCTGGTAGCCGGAGTAGACGTTCGGGAGGGCTCCCATGTCGCAGGCGCCCTGGACGTTGTTCTGGCCGCGGAGCGGGTTGACGCCGGCGCCGGGTTTGCCCAGGTTGCCGGTGAGCATCATCAGGTTCGCGGTCGATTTGACGTTGTCGACACCGACGGTGTGCTGGGTGATGCCCATCGAGTAGATGAGCGTGGCGGCGTCGGCCGTTGCGATCCATTCTGCAGCGGTCCTGAGGCTCTCGACGGGGATGCCGGAGACTTTCGAGACGTTCTCAAGGCTGTAGTCCTCCTTCATGACGACTTCCTTGAGCTTATCGAAGTCCTTCGTGCGGTTGGCGACGAACTCTTTGTCCTCCCGGCCGTTTTTGATGATCTCCTGCATCAGGCCGTTTAAGATCGCGACGTCGGTGCCCGATATGAACGGCATGTAGAGGTCGGCCTGCTTCGCGGTCGGGGTGAGGCGCGGGTCGGCCACGATCACCTTTCCGCCGCCCTCTCTTGCGCGGATGATGCTTCGCCCGATCAGCGGGTGCTGCTCGAAGGTGTTGGACCCGAGGACAAAGACACACTTCGACTCTGAGATGTCCTTGATCGAGTTGGTCATCGCGCCGGACCCGAAGACCGCTGCGAGCCCCGCGACGGTGGATGCGTGGCAGAGCCGGGCGCAGTGGTCGACGTGCGGGGTCTTGAGCGCCACCCGGGCGAACTTCTGCATCAGGTAGTTCTCCTCGTTCGATGTTCGGGCGGAGGAGAGGCAGGCCATCTCGTCGGGCTTGTATGACTTGAACTTCTCCGCGATCAGGTCGTAGGCCTCGTCCCAGGTCGCCTCGACAAACGTGCCATCCCTCTTTATCAGCGGTTTTGTGAGGCGATCCGGGCTGTTGATGAATTCATGTGCGTAGCGTCCCTTTGGGCAGAGTTTGCCCCCGTTGACGGGTGCGCGCTGCCAGTGCGCCACGTCAAAGACCTTGCCGTCCCGGACGACAAGGTTGAACCCGCACCCGGTGCCGCAGTACGGGCATGTCGTCGATACATACTTGATTTCCATCATTCTCCCTCTGGCAGGGACTACATACCGCCCGGATTATATAATAGGCATGGTCAAGACGGGTTTTTTGGGGAATATTGGTGGGGGGGGCGATAGGAACCGGCATCACAGGACGGCCTGGACGACCAGCGCCGCAGCGAGCGTGACGAGCCCCGCTGCCGAGAGCGGCAGGGTGTAGTTTCGCACGACCCCGGAGAATTCGTCGCCGGTCGTCCGTTTGAGGAGCCAGAAGAAGGGGTCGCTGACATAGGAGAACATAAACGCCCCCGCAGAGACCATGAGCACCAGGGCAAGCGGGTCGATCGCCGCTACGGCCGGGGTCGTGGCGAGGATGGCGCCGGTGACGGTCGCGGTCACGACCCTCGAGCCCTGCGCCGCCTGCACCAGCGCGGCGATGACGAACGGGAGGAGTGCTACGGGGAGGAAGCCCGCGACCAGCGTGGTCACGTCCGCGGGGAAGGTGCTTGCGGCGATGACGCCGCCGAGTGCCCCGGCACCGGCGAGGTCGAAGATGATGATCCCGGCGTTCTTCGTCCCCCGTGTAAGTGCCCGCTCCCGGACGTCGCCCGGAACGGTGGCAAGGGCGGCAAAGAGCCCGGTGAGGAGTGCCAGGTTGATATTGGCAAGCGCATGGAGCGGGGGAACCAGGGACCCGATCGAGAGCACCAGGGCGATGACGAGGAACGGCAGCCAGGCACGAAGGTGCCGTCCGCCGGCCGGGCGTTCCTCCGGCTGTCCCGCCGGGGTGATGCGGGCCCGCAGGCCGAGGAGGAGCCCGGCGAGGAGAAGGAGAGAGAGGGGAAGGGCGACGAGGTCGATGTCCCAGGGCCGGCCGGAGAGGCCGAGGGTCGTTATGGTGGAGTAGACGACGGGAGCGGGATAGAGGAGCACGTAGGAGATCATCCCGGCGACGCCGGCGCAGTAGAGGAGGGTCTTTGCTGCCCGGCCGTCGGGATGGAGGTGCGTGAGGATGGGGGCGAGGATGATAAACGAGGTGATGCCGCACATCAGCGGGACGGCGAGGAGGTAGCCGGCCGTTCCCGCCGTGGCGAGGGGGCGGCGCACCAGGCCCCGGATGTCGGCGACGATCTCCTCTACCCGGCCGCTCTCGCGGAGAACCTGGGCGATGCCGACCCCGCAGAAGATGACGATCCCGAGGATGGAAAAGATTCTCCCGGCGCCGCCCGTGATTGCCGCAACAACCGCCTCCGCCGGCATGCCGGAGAGAAAGCCGAAGAGAACGGACGTCCCGACCAGGGTGAGGAACGGAGGAAGGCGATACCTGAGTGATGCGACGGTGATTGCCGCGAGGGCAACGGCGAAGGCGATGAGGGTCTCCATCAGTCTCTCGTTTGGGATTTTGGGGATATAATATCCGTCAGTTTTAGTCCTGTTCTCTCCCGCGGCGCGCTTCGGCGATCCGGCTCTCCGCGATCTGGCGGTACTCCGGGTCGATCTCAAAGCCGATGTAGTCCGCGCCGAGGGCGATGGCCGCAAGCGCCGTGCTCCCGATGCCCATGAAGGGATCAAGAACGAGCGTCCCGGGCCGGCAGCCGTGGAGCCGGATGCACATCTCCGGAAGCTTCTCCGGGAAGCTGGTCGGGTGCGGCCGGGAGGAGCGGATCGTCCGGTAGGGGATGAACCAGGTGTTCCCCCTGTCGCGGAGGTCGCGCTCCGCCGCCTTCCAGCGGCCGATGTTGCTCTTGTCCTGGTAGGGCACGCCGACCGCCAGTTTGTCGAGCGCCACGTCGCCCTTCTTCGTGAAGTGGAAGATGTGCTCGTGGCACTGGCTCAGGTAGCGGGCGCTGTTCACCGGCTGGTAGTGGCCGACGGCGATATCCCCGGCGATATTCTCGTAGCCGCCCACGTCTTCCTTCTCAATCGCGATCGACTTGACCCAGTGGATGACGTTCTGCAGTTCGAAGTGCGGGCGGAACCGCTGGACGACGTCGAAGGGGATCCAGGGGTCCCGGGGTTTGCCGCCTATGTTGAGGAAGAACGAGCCGTCACCGGCGAGGACCCGTGCCGCTCCGGCGGCGACCTCCCCGATCCAGTCGAGGTAGTCCTCGCGGGGCTTTCTGTCGTCGTAGGAGTTGTAGTCCTTCCCGATGTTGTAGGGCGGCGACGTGACGATGACGTCGACGGAGCCCGCCGGGAGGCGCCGCATGCCCTCAATGCAGTCCATGGTATGGATGGTGTTGACGGCAAGCCCGCCCACCCCTCTCTGCTGTTTTGTCACTCCGATCACGTATCGGTTCGCGGTCCCGGGCAAAAAGGTGAACGAAACATGATGTCAGGCGCTGTCGTCGGCGAGAGCCTTCTGCCGCGTCCGCTCGAGCGCGTCGACGAAGTCCTCGACCTCGTAGGGGTTGAGCCCCCCCGAGCCTTCGGGCTCGAGGCGTATGACCTCGAGGAGCGCGTCCTTGAGGATCTCGAGGCGGCTATCGGGAGGGAGGACGATCTCGAACCGGCGGAAGATGCGGTCGGAGATGCAGACGAAGTTCCCGTGGACGGAGGCGAACGAGAGGATCTCGTCTGCGGCAGGAACGTCCGCCTGCTCCACCTCGATCTCCAGGACCGCAGGCGTATCGGCGCTCTCCTCCGCAAAACAGCGGGCGACCCTGATCTTCGTGGCGATTCCCTCCGGTTCCGGCCGGATATTCTCCCGGGAAGATAATATAGTTTTTACGCCGGGGCACGGGAGGTATCCGTCGCGGGTGGAGTTCCGCCCTCCCCTAAAAAAAACGGGAGTGCTTATCTCCCGAAGTAATCGACGACGTTACGGAAGAACCGCATGTTCATCGATTCGGTGGGGAGGGGTTTTCCCTCGCGCTTCAGCCGCTCTTTTTGGATCGGCCAGTCGTAGAGGTTCACGAACTCCATGGCCCTCTCGGGGTGCGGCATCAGCCCGAGAACCTTGCCGTCCGCCGACGTTACTCCGGCGATGTCCGCGAGCGCCCCGTTCGGGTTGTAGGGGTACTCCCCTCCCGCGGGGGAGAGGTCGTCGCGGCAGTAGCGGAACGCGACCATGTTCTCTCTCTCGATGCGCTTCAGGGTCTCCTCCGAACAGGAGAAGTTCCCTTCGCCGTGTGAGACGGGACAGTAGAGGTGCGAGATCCCCTTCGTCCAGAGGTTATCCGCGGCAGGCTTCAGGGTGACGAACCGGCACTCGAGCACGCCCTTCCTGTTCGGCATCAGGGCGATCTCGCGGGGGTAGTCCCGGTCGAACGCCGGAACCAGGCCGAGGTTCGCGAGGATCTGGAACCCGTTGCAGATCCCGAGAACCAGGTTGTCGCCCGCGAGGAACTCTTTTACGTCGCTCCAGAGGTTGTTTCGGACGCGGTTTGCATAGGCGTTGCCGGCCCCCGTGTCGTCGCCGTAGGAGAACCCGCCGGGGAAGACCATCAGCCGGTAGTCGGAGAGGGTCTTCTCCCCCGCGATGAGGTCGTTGATGTGGACGATATCGGACGCCATGCCCGCCCGCATCAGGGCTTCCGCCGTCTCCATCTCGGAGTTGATCCCGTAGCCGCTCATGATGAGGGCTCTGGCGTTGTATGCGCGAGCCATGCTCAGTACCCCCTGAAAGGCGCTTTGTACGCAGTTTCCATTGCCTTGATGGGCTGCTCGATGAGGGTTCTTTCTCCTGCCGATACCCGGAACGTTTCGCCGCCGACGCTGCCGAGAAGGTGCGCGTCGCTGCCGAAGATCTCCTCGAAGGCTTCGCGGTCGGAGGGGGCGACCGTGACGACGAACCGCCCGAGCGACTCCGAGAAGAGGTAGGTGTCCGGGCGCATCCCGCCGGGGATTGTCAGATCCATGCCGGCTCTCCCGGCAATCGCGACTTTTGCGAGGGCGGCGAGGAGCCCCCCGTGCGTCACCGGGAAGGCGGAGGCGACAATCCCTTTTGTGATAGCGTCGGTCATCTTCTCGTAGCGCACCTTTGCGGTCTCGATGTCGAGGGACGGGACCGCGCCCCCCTCGATACCGAGGTGCGCAAGGTACTCCGACCCGCCGAGTTCTTCCCCGGTCTCCCCCACGACATAGACGAGGTCGCCGTCGAACTTCGCGTCCATCGATACCGCGGTCGTGACGTCGGGGTGGACGCCGATCGAGGTGATCAGGAGCGTCGGCGGCACGGAGACCTTCACGGGGTTCGAGTCGGCGTCGAACCCGGAGAAGTCGTTGAACATGCTGTCTTTCCCGGAGATGTACGGTGTCGCGAACTCGACCGCACCGTCATAGCACCCGAACGCGGCGCGCTTGAGCTGCCAGAGCCTTGCCGGCTCGTCGGAGGAGCACCAGCAGAAGTTGTCGAGGAGCGCGATGGTATCCAGCGGGACGCCTATCGCGACCAGACCCCGGATCGCCGCATCGATGGCGGCGAGCGCCATCCGGTAGGGGTCGAGCTCCGAGTAGGACGGGAAGAGGCCCTGCGAGAGCCCGACGCCCTTCATCGAGCCGGGGACGACCTTGGTGAGGGTGGCCGGGGCCTGGACCCGCCCGGCTCCCTGCACCGGCCCGAGGACGTGGCCGCCCTGGACGGTGTGGTCGTAGCGGGTCGAGATGAACTCTTTGGAGCAGATGTTCTTTCTTTTGAGCATCGCGAGGAGGAGGTCGTCGAGCCGGTCGGGGCACGGCACGTCGGGCTCGGGATAGGTCGCCTCCACGGGCTTCGTCCGGAGGTGCTTCTTCGGGAGGCCGTCGTGGAGGAAGTCGAGGCCGACGTCCATGACGGTCTCTCCACCGTATTCCACGACGCATCTCCCCGTATCGGTGAACTCCCCGATGACGGTGGCCTCGACCTCCCTCCTCTTCATCAGGTTCATGAACGCCTCGATCTTCTCTTCCGGGACGGCGAGGGTCATCCGCTCCTGCGATTCAGAAATCCAGATCTCCCACGGCGCCATGCCGGGGTACTTCAGCGGGACGCGGTCGAGGAGGACACGGCACCCGCCCGACTCCTTCGCCATCTCCGCGACGGAGCAGGAGAGCCCGCCCGCCCCGTTGTCGGTGATGCTCCGGTAGAGGTCGAGGTCGCGGGCCTCCTTGACGATGACGTCCGAGAACTTCTTCTGGGTGATCGGGTCGCCGATCTGGACCGCGGTCACGGGGCTCGCGGGGTCGAGGGCTTCTGAAGAGAAGGTGGCGCCGTGGATCCCGTCCTTGCCGACCCTGCCGCCGACCATGACGACGAGGTCGCCGGGCAGAGCCTGCTTCTCGTGGAGCGGTTTCCCGTTACGGGTGCGGGGCATCACGCCGACCGTGCCCGCGAAGACGAGTGGTTTTCCCACATACCGGTCGTGGAAGTAGCACCACCCCTGCGGCGTCGGGATGCCCGAGCAGTTGCCGCCGACGTCGACGCCGCGGACGACGCCCTCGAAGATCCTCCGGGGAGGGAGGATGGGGTTTTCCCGGTTCTTGCCGCGGAAGAGGGCCGGTTCTGTGTCGGGGTCGCCGACGCAGTAGCCGTAGATGTTGATGCAGGGCTTGGCGCCGAGGCCGAACCCGATGGTGTCGCGGTTCACCCCGACGATCCCGGTGAGGGCGCCGCCGAAGGGGTCGAGGGCGGAGGGGGAGTTGTGGGTCTCGACCTTGCAGGTCACGAGGTGCTCGTCGTCGAAGACGATGGCGCCGGAGTTGTCGGTGAAGACCGAGACGCAGATGTCGTCGTCGCCCTTCTCTTTGCGGACGGTGTTGGTGGCCGCCTGGATGCAGGTCTTATAAAGCCCCCGCGGGACATCGTCGTCCATGGCTGAAGCAAAGATCGTGTGCTTGCAGTGCTCGCTCCAGGTCTGGGCAAGCGACTCGAGTTCGACGTCCGTCGGCTTTCGCCCGAGCTTCCGGAAGTAGTCGCGGATCGCGTGGAGCTGGGCGAGGTCGAGGGCGAGCGGCCCGCGCCGCTCTCCCGTCCCGGGGTCCAGGATGCCCTCTTTTCCGATGCGGGCGAGTTCCGCGTCGGGGAGGTCGAGGTCGACGGTCCCGGCGGCCTGCAGGTCGTGGAGGTGGACGAAGGGGGTGATTGCGTCCATCCCCTTCCCGGCGTACTCCTCGCGGCTCCTGACGTGCACCCGGTTGACGAGCGGGTTTGCGAGGGCGGCGGTGAGCCGCTCCAGGGATTCGGGCGTGAGGTCGCCGGAGACGAGGTAGAGCTGCGACGAGAAGACCGCCTCCCCTTCGCCGAACCGGAACCCGAAGTAGTCCTCGATGGTCTGCTTTGCCGTCGTCCCGGCGTTGTCGGTGACCCCGGGCAGGAACCCGACCTCGATCGCGCAGTCGAACCCGGCCTCGGTCGGCCGGTCTACGGAGTACCGCTGGACGACGGGGTTGCTGAGCTGCGCGCCGATCTGCGAGAGTTCCTCGGGGGAGAAGTCCCTCCGGGCGGTCGCTATGGTATAGACATCGACGAGATGCAGCTCGCGCAGGGGGAAGCCCAGCGAGCGGAACCTCTCGGTACGCGTCGGCAGCCGTGGATCGCGGGAATATTGTACCTCTATCCGGTGGACGTACGAGGCCATGTATAAATATGGGTTGGATCTGGTGAAAAGGGCTGCGATGGGGTGGGGGTGGGTCAGAGGGGATCCGGGTGGGATGTTCTGCGGTTGGGGTAAGGGTTTGATGAGGCCTTGGGGGTTAGATTGTTGAATGCGAGCATATCGATCTTTTAAAATGATTAAAACTTCTGGTGACCGTGAAACACCAGAAATCCAGATTTCTTTTCAAATACATACTCAAGATATCCTGAGAATAGTCCTAGACCAGCAAAAAATCCAATAATCAATAAAGTGAGCGATGTCACAGATATCCAAGGCCCTTGGGTGATACCCTTTGATGCATATACCCCGAGGGTCATCATGAATGACATAAGCCACAAAATGGAAAAACCAACACCAACCAGAAGTAGAACTCCAGAGACTATCCTCCTCGCCCATAAGCCAAAGTCAGAACAAGGGAGTTTCTTATCTATCCACATGGTTACTGGATATGCAGCGTAAAACCCAATCGCCCCTGATATTAGCAAAAATATCCATCCAATGTCAGTTATGAACTTTGAGTTAATTTCTTCGAGAAATGGCAGTACGAAAAATATGAACAGTAACCATAGTATCCCATATACGAGGCCTCTATGCTTTCCATAGCGGAGTTTATGCCATAAATGATTGACTGACGAAGAACTCCTACCGTGACTACGGCTCCCACAGGATGATTTTCCTATAAACCATCCAATTATTAACGCAACAGCAAGAATAATAGCGAACAAAAAATTAGCAACAACGACATATCCCTGCTGAGTCCCAAAAAGCATGTCCATAATTAATCAAATAAATACCAAGTATTTAAATAATCGTGTTTTTGTTTTGCTCGTATTCGCAATAGATCCCGCTAAAAGAGAACGTTGCATAGTCTCAAACGCGTGGAAACGAAGAATTAACTTCTGGGCATTCAACTGTTCACCATGGAGCTGATCACGGTAACAACAATTGTAGGTTCGTTTATCTTTGGTGCGGCGATAGGGTTCCTCACAATGGGCATTGGCAATTCTACGATAAAGGTACTGATAGATCTGACCGGAGCGATTGGTCTTTTCATCTTTCTCTTCGCTATCATGCCGACGGTCAGTTGGGGGATCCAAATAAATGAGGCTACTCAACAGGTCATTGATTTTACAACTACTGCGGTGCTTGCAGTAGCATCCTATGTAATTGCTGATACTTTTGGGAGTTTTGGCTATACGCTGATAACCGGATTCAAGGAATAATTTTCCGTATCGCTCCCTCCATTGAGGAGTAGAATTGTCGTGAAACTCGAGGGAACGTAATAAATGCTTATGGCTTAAAGCGGACGAAGCCCCAGCCGAGATTTGAACTCGGGACCTGCTGATTACAAGTCAGCCGCTCTGCCAGCTAAGCCACTGGGGCATACCTTATATCGTGGGCGGTCTGCGGTAAAAAAGGTGGCGCCGGTTCCCCTCACTCCTCCTCGGCATCCCCGGTTGATCACCATAACTCGCACCTAGCGGTGCTCACGCTCCGCTCCTATCGGAGCGTCGCGTTCCCAAACAACCTCACCATCATACAGTATCCGCCGGACCCTATGATACGGAATACACGCCACGTGCGTCCCGGCGTCCACCTCCAGGTACTGCGCATCGAGCGCCACGACCCGGTCGCCCCGGACCGTCGAGCGATCGCCGGGCGCCCCCCGGTCGGCGTACTCGACCTCGATCCGGGAGAAGTCGTAGCCGGGGTCGTGATAGAACCGGAGCAGCAGCCGGTGGCTCGTCCGCATACCGCGACTCCGTCGCCCCGGCGTGGCATAAAGGTGCCGCCGCCCGCCCGGAGCAGCGCCCGTTCTCCCCGCGAACCTGCGCCGGGAGAGGTCTGCAACGTTCATAACAGAGGAGCACAGAAGTACCAGCAGAATGTCGCATCTCACCGTCGATCTCGGAGGCCGGCCCGGCCTCGACTGCCGGGGATTCTGTTCGTACTGCTACTTCAAACACGTCAAAGGAACGACGGCGTTCGGCTGCAGGCACTGCCTCCCCTTCCAGAAGGGATGCGACTACTGCACCCGGGGGGTGCGGGAAGGCTACGAGGGGTTCAAGGACCTCCGGACGGTCGCCGACGAGACGCTTGCAAATCTCCAGGTGATGAGCGACGACGTCGACCGGATCACCATCAGCGGCGGCGGCGACCCGAGCTGCTACCCGGAGTTCCGCGACCTCGTCGAACTGCTCGGCAGCATGGAAGTGCCGCTCCACATCGGCTACACCAGCGGGAAGGGGTTCGACGACCCGGGTATAGCCGACCACCTCATCGAGAACGGCCTGTCCGAGGTCTCCTACACCGTCTTCGCCGCCGACCCCGAACTCCGGCGGCAGTGGATGCACGACCCGACGCCGGAAGCCTCGCTCGCGGTCCTCGACCGGCTCTGCGGCGCAATCGACGTCTACGCCGCGGCGGTCGTCATCCCCGGCGTCAACGACGGCAAAACCCTCGAAGAGACCTGCGCGTGGCTGGAGGAGCGCGGCGCAAAAGGGCTTATCCTGATGCGGTTCGCGAACCGGACCGACCAGGGGCTGATCCTCGGTAACGCCCCGATCATCGAGGGGCAGCGGGTTCACGCCGTCGACGAGTTCCACGAGATGGTGACGGACTTGAACGACCGGTTCTCGATGAAGATCAGCGGGACACCGCTCGGCGACCCCTCGATCGGTTCGCCGTTCGCGATCCTCCACGAGCCCGACCTCCTGAAGAAACTCCCCCGTGTCAGGAAGCGTGCGACGGTGATCACCGGGAGCATCGCGGCCCCGTTCCTCCAGCGGGTCCTCTCGATCCGCGGCTCGGCCTCGAGGGTCGTTGCGGTCAAAAAGGAGATCGCCTGTCTCATCACCGCCGACGACCTCGCCGGGGTGAACCTAAAGAGACTCGAGGACGTCGTGATCCTCCCCGGCCGGGCGTTCGTCCACGACGCCGAGGCGAGAACGATCCTCTCCGCCGACGGCGTCGACCGCGAGGTGGTGCGCGGCCCCGAGTCGCTGACAGCCGACGCGGAGACGAGCATGGGCATGACCCGGACGGAAGTGCTCGACAAAGAGATGGAAGGGTTCGCGGCCCTGATCAACACGATCAACCGCTACGGGCTCTGACGATCCACCAGCCCGAGGAACCGCTCGACGACCCACTCGTACCTGACCTCGGGGTGGAAGAGGAGGCCGTAGAGGGGGAGGGAACGGTGCCGGATCGCCTGGACGCATGCATCAGAGGCGGCGAGCGCTACGAACTCCCCGGGAACCTGCACGGCGTACTCGTGCACCGTGTAGGCGGGAAAGACCTCCTGCCCGGCGAAGAGGGGGTCGGGCGCGAGCACCCGGACATCGGCCATGCCGATCTCGCGGCACGGCTCGGTGCCGCCGCCGAACGCCGCCGCGAGCGCCAGCATGCCGGAGGATATCCCGAGCACCGGCCGCTCGAACGTAAGAAGCCACCGGAACAGTTCCGGGTGTTCCGTATATCCCGTATCCATCAGCGCCGTGCCGCAGAGGATCGCCGCATCCGCGCTCTCTAAGTCCTGTGCGCCGACGGTGGTGTAGTGGCGGATCGTAAACGCCACCCCGATCCGGCGGAGGAGCCGTTCGACCGGCGCGACGAACTCGTCACGGGAGAGCGAGCCGTCCCGGTAGCAGAGGTCGATTAGCAGGATCATTTCGCCACCAGCCCCGCACGCTCGATCCGCAGAACGCCGTTGTAGTTCCGGTAGACCTTCGATGTCTCCTCGATCGCGATCCTTCGAGCGAAGAAGGGGGCGTCGACGACGAACGTCTCGAACTCCCCTCCTTCGCCGGTGAGGGTGACCTGGTATTTTTTGGCGATCGTCCGGAGTTCGTCGAGGGTGCGGCGGTCGATCTCCCTCCCGAGCCAGGATTCGTCGAACGGGGAGGAGAAGACGCCCACGATGACGACCGTAAAGCCGGCATCGATGAGTTCTTCCATGTAGGCCTCCTGGTCCGCGAGCCAGAGCGGGTTGAACGACCAGAGGCCCAGTTCCCGGCAGACCCGCTGGACCCTCGCCGCCTGGTAGACCGAGAGGACCGCCCCGGTGACGACCCCCTCGATCCCGTATCGTTCCCTGGCGGCGAGGAGAGCGCGCTTCAGGTCAAGGAGCTCTTCCTCCTTCTCCCCCGCCGTCTCCACCTCCACGAGGGGGAGCCCCGCCGCTTCGGCCTGCAGCGCGGCGAGGCGGATGTTCGGGGTGTGGAACATATAACTCTCCGGGTTTTGGGAGACGACCGTGATCAGGCAGGCCACCTCTTCCTTCTCCATCGCCTTCCAGCAGGCGAACATGGAGTCTTTCCCGCCGGAGAAGAGTACGCCGAGTTTCATATCGTTCCCGTACTCTTCTCCCCGGTGCATGATAACCCCTGCGGCGGCGGCACCGGAAGCGCCCGGGCGGCAAAAGGCAGGATCCGGCACACCGTCCGGGCCAATCGGGGAATTTGCGGCCGCCGCCGCAGAAGGAGGATCAGGATTATATGGTGTCGAATCTTCACCGGATATGAGCACCGGGGGTGTATCAGGAGGTTTCACTATGACGGAAGTCATCCAGCATCAGGAAGAACAGATTGAAGTGGTGGTTGATTGCATCCTGGTAAACTACCGGGGGGACCCCGAATCGCGGGGCCGGATTGTCCACGCGCTCCTCGAGTGGGCGGAGGAGCACCCGGACGAGTGGGACGAACTGCAGGAGCGCTGCCAGCAACGTCACGAAGCGCTGGCGTAAACCCCCTGGACAGGGTATAGATTCTCTTTTCTCCTCCAATCTCCCGGAGGCAACGGCCGCGGGAGCGCTGTCGCATCTATCGCCTGAACGAGCGGCTATGTTTCGAAGCCGACGGGATCCGGGTGTCTTCGAGGAGCGGGCGCACATGAACGTTGTCCTCTGCGCTCAACAGATACGGGTCTATGCGAGACATCGCGGAGCTCATCGCCGAAAACCTGCGGGAGCACGGCATGCAGGCGGAGAGCCGGCCGCACGGTCCTTCCCGGTGCGACGTATGAGGAACTATCGAGGCCGGCGGCGTTGCGCGGACGCCTTCGCGACAATAGGGGACGCGAATACATTGACTCTGTAGAAACGAATGCGAGGGGTGAGATTCGAACTCACGAACTCCTACGAGACTAGGCCCTCAACCTAGCGCCTTTGACCTGGCTTGGCAACCCTCGCCCGAACGGAGACGGAAGATGCATCGGTTGCGCTTTCGCGCCCCGTTTACCTCACTTAATCTGTTGTCATACATAAAATACCTTTGTGCGGGGCTGCGATGGGGGGCCCGGCCGTACCCCTGAAGACACCGGCGACAGAGGCCATGCGGTCATACCGGCGCAGGGCGTCCGGCCGTTCAGGCGGCCGCCGCACCCTGTTTTCTGCTCACGACAATGAGACGGGCGATGTAGATCCGGGCCCAGCCGTATCCGAAAAACGCGCCGAGGATGTTGCCGACGACGATCCCCCACCAGACCCCGGTCTCGCCGAAGTCCATGACGATCGCGAAGACGTAGGCAAAGACCACGATGGCGCCGAGGTTCCTGAAGAACTCGAGGGCAAGGGCGAAGAGACCCTTTCCCGTTCCCTCGAAGACTCCGGCGGACATCATGCCCGGCGAGACGAAGGGATAGAAGAAACACATCGTCATCAGGAAGGCGGTGATCCCGCCCGCAAGGTGCACGCTGCCCGCCGAGTAGGCGAAGATCCCGGAGATGGCGGGCGCGAGGAGCCAGGTGGCGACGGAGAGGCCGATGCCGATGATGATGCCCGAGCGAACCGCAAAGGAGTGGGCGACCATGAGTTTGTCGTGCTTCCTGCCGCCATAGGCCGCCCCCGAGACCGAGACGACGGCGATCGACATGGCGATGAAGGGTATCAGGGCGAAGAAGACGATCCGCCACCCGCCGGTGTAGACGGCGACGGCATCGGGCCCGGAGACGTGGACGAGGAGCCCGTTGACGACCATCGCGGTGACCGACATCAGCACGAACTCGAGGCTTGCGGGGACGCCGACGCCGAAGATGTCCATTGCCGTGCGCCCGTCGGGCGAGAAGCGCTTCCAGTCGAGGGTGATGTAGGTGTCCTTCCTGACCAGGAACCAGTAGAGGAGGAGGGCGCAGACGGCGGCCATCGAGATGAGCGTCGCCCATGCGGCACCGGCGACGCCCATGCCCGCGCCGTAGATGAGGATGGGGTCGAGGACGATGTTGAGGACGGCGGAGGCGGCGACGGCGTACATCGTCCTCCGGGTGCTCCCTTCGCCCGTGAAGACGGCGTAGAGGATGTCGGAGAGGAGGATGAAGACGGTTCCGGCAAAGACGATGCTGCCGTATTCGACGGCGTATCCCGCGGTCTCCCCGGCCCCCAGGGCCAGGACGAGCGGCTCGATGAAGAGGAGGAGCGCGGGGGTTGCGACGGCTGCGAGAGCGAGCACGACGGCGATGCCGTGCATGGCGACGTTGTCCGCTCCGGCCCTGTCCCCGGCCCCGATGCGGCGGGAGGCGGCCGAGATGACGCCGGCTCCAAGGCCGTTCCCGAGGCCGACCAGGATCAGGAAGATGGGGGTGATGAACCCGACGGCGGCAAGGGCGTCCGAGCCGAGGCCCGCGACCCAGACGGCGTCGGCGAGGTTATAGACGGCCTGGAAGAGCATGGCGACCATGATCGGGCCGGCAATCTTGAAGATGGCACGTCTGGGATCGCCGGTGAGAACGGCGACCCCTTCGGTGATTGTGTCCCGGCGTTCTGCCGGTTCGGAGGTGATGGCGGTGATTTCACTCATAGGTATCCTTCAGGTACGGGTTCTTTCTCCGGGGGTCTCGGGAGAAGAGAGTTCATGCTCGATCTGAGCACGTTCGCTCGCCGCCGGGAAGAAGCAGATTGATTCGCTCTCTAGCGGCATAGTGATTGCGTTCTACTCTGTCTTTCGTCTTTCGGGACGGGTTAACGGAATGCCTGATCCAAATCGCCGTGCGGGGGGATAATACGCCGGAGTCTGACACGGGGGAGGGTTTCGCGGGGCATGGGTTCGGGCGAGCAGTTTTTTCCGTCCGCGGCGTTTCCGGAACGGGGAGACCGGGCTCCCGCGTGGATGTCGTGCCGGCAGCGGCAGAGGTTTGATTAGCCGCCGGGTTCAATACGGCTCTATGAAGGCTCCGTCGCCGACCGCATGTCTCTGCTGTGCGTTGATACTTATTCTGTTTACCAGCGGCTGTATAACCAAAAACCAGGAATACTACGATAACCGGGTTGCAGCGGAGCCGGACAATGCCGAGGCGTGGTGCATCCGGGGGATGTACTACAACGACAACTACGGCCAGTACGCCGAAGCGATGGAGAGCTGCAATAAGGCGCTTGAACTGGACCCGGAATACGGGCTGGCCTGGTACCTGAAAGGAGTCATTCTAACGAACATGAATAAGACCGACGAAGCGGCGGCGTGTTTTGAGAATGCGACGAGGTACGATCCCGGGCTGGAGGAGGATGTGCAGTTCATCGTCGGCGACGCGTGATGATGCGGATTTGTGGGATATTACCCGGGAGCATCGTCCTTCCCGGCCGGGGTGCCGGGAGGGGTTGTACCTTCGGTTCGATCACCAGGTTCGCGTCGTAGAGGATGCTCCGGTCTACCAGTGCACTTCCCGTACCTATATGCAAAACCGCCGCCAAACCTGAAACCGCAGGTGAATACCAGAATGAGCGATGACCCATACATCAATCAGTTACACCAGATCGCCGTCGAGATGGGTGCGGATCTCTTCGGGGTTGCCGACGTGCGGAACTTCGAGAATCCGGAGTACGCGGGCAACAGCCCTCTGGAGATCATGGAGGATGCACGCTCGGTGCTCGTCCTCGGCGTGGCGGTCCCGCGAGGCTCGATCGAGAGCCTGCCGAAGGGCAGGGCCGAGTATACCAATACCCTGATGGCGGGTACGGCGACGCTGCGGGTCATTGCGTTCCGGCTGGCGCGCCTGATCGAGAAGGAGGGCTACAAAGCCACGATCGTCCCCACGGAGGGCAGCGAGTTCGGGTACTGGTACGCAGACCGCGAGACGCTCATGGCAGATATGTCCATCAAGTACGCGGCGTACTGTGCGGGCCTCGGGACCTACGGGATCAACCACCTCCTGATCACGGACGAGTTCGGGCCCCGGGTCCGCATGACCGCCATCGTCACGGATGCCCCTCTCAAGGGACCGGAAGGCCCCCTGCGCCCTCTCCTGAATGAAGACTGCAAGAGTTGTATGAAGTGCGTTGAGGCGTGCCCGGCCGCGGCGTTCACCGCCGACGGAGAGATTCACCGGGAGCGGTGCGCCGAGTATATGTTTCAGGCGCTCGGGGGGCTCCGGTGCGGCCTCTGTGTCAGGGTATGCCCGAAGTGAGGGGATAATTTAGGGCAGTGGACCCGGGCACCGTTGTACTCGTGTTGTGCTGGAGGCGGCACTCCGGCCCGCGATCGCGGGCGGGTCGCCCGGTATCTCCTCTTCGCATGAGAGTGTAATCTAACAATACTTTGAGACTACACCCACAATGCCAAGAACTCCCAATGCAATCCCGATGACTACCCCACTCACGATGGCAATCTGACCTACCATCTGACTTACACCCGTTGCCGCTAGGAAAAAACCGGCGAGAATGAGAACGCCTACGATTCCCGATGCAGAAAATCCCATTCCTGCAATTTTTTGAGCCAAAGTATCTTCCTCTTTAGAGTTTTTTTCCACGCTTGAAGAGCTTTACATCCGGATGGTATCGATCCCGGTATTCAACTGCCGGGCCCGTGTAGCCCGCTTTGCTGTCGACTTCAGTGATCCTTTTTTGGTTCACAAGTCGCTGTAACTCGGGCTTTGTTACAGGGGAAGTGCGACATTTGACTTCCCCTCGAGCTGTTCCTCTCTCATAGTCATGTTTGCTAGGGCCGCCAACATGGCGGGCCCCGTGTGCAGCCGATTTCTGTTTTTCGTAGTCTATGCCACGTTTAGAAGGTGATCGCGTCATTTTACACCTGATAAAATAGAAGGATTTTTATGTAAATATATACATTCTCCTTAACGTCGTTAGCATCGTTAATGTTATTAGCATATTGTGAATTTGTGAGGGGGCTGCATGGCAGGGATGGAAAAAGTCGTCCATATAATCCCACTCGGCCATGAGTATGACCGAGCGGTGAAACCGTTTGAAGATAGTAATGCAGATCGAGTGTATATTCTCACTCGATGGCATGATCCTTCTGCTGCAATGAAAATGGTTAATGATCAGCGCCACTACGCGAGCAGAGTGAGAGATGCCCTGTCAAATAGAGGAATCGACGTAAGGTGCGAGTCCGTAAATTTATTCGACTTCCTTGAAGTAACAAAGAGCATTTCAAAAATTATTGTTAGGGAGAAGGCCGAAGGGAACAGGATACAGATGAATATGTCAGCGGCAGGCCGATTAACTTCCGTAGCTGCAACACTCGTCGGCATGCATCATGACGTGCGGGTCTACTACGTCCATGCTGACGATTATCCCGACGAGCCGGATGAGCGGCAAGAGCATGGTCTTAGCGTCTGTGACAATAATAAGATCACTTACTTGACTAACTTGAAGTTCGACATGCCAGACCCCACCGGTATGAATATACTGGCATTTCTCTGTGAAAAGGAGAAGAAAGTCAATACTAGGGATCTACTAGGCAAGTTACAAGAACTACAGGTCGAGGGTTTTCAAGAGTTGTTTTGTGATAATATCGAATTGATCGATGACGACAAACGTAAAGATAAAAATAAGGAAATTGTCGCTAGAAGATTACGCCAGAGCCGCCAATTGATGAAATTAAATAAAACGATTCTTGAGAAATTGGAGAAGAGTGGATACATCAGGCGAGAGAAGATAGGGAGGAATATGTATATATCAAAGACAGATACTGGAAAATACGTCGCCTATCTAAGTGGATTGGTGGATTGATCACTCAAAGTTTAGTTGCTCAATCGACAGCGGATTCAGAAAACTTCACCGCACAGATCCCCTTCATGAACCGGTCCTATGCAGAGTCAGACATGACGCCATTGCAACCCATCAGGGCTCCAATTCCGGAGGTCTCCCATATCTTCACTAGATATTCATCTGCACCAGGCGGGCAAAACAGAGATGATTAAATTTCCTTATTAAAACTGCTCAAAGTGGGATTTCCTCGCGCCTTGGCAACAACCTTTTCCATCCACCTTTCATCCGCGTTTATTGTTGGAGAGAATGGACTTTCTTTGTGCTTTGTAAAGTTGTTTTCTACAGTTTTCTGGGAGTGATTTGCATAACAGTACACGCATTTATGCATACAGGTATTGTACTGGCCAATATCCTTACTCGCAATACAGCCACAATATTTTCGCTGCCCCGTATCCTTAATATTGCTTGTTTTTAGGAACTCAGCTAACTTTGAATCGTCAGGAAATAACTTCTTCATTAAACAACCATCAATGCATCTATTGTGATCAATACCCATGCTTTTTAAATCGATAGATTCACAGCATGTAGCTACTGAAATATTCCATTGCTGATTAAACTCTATAATTTTGTTAGCGATATTATAGATTTCATCTGGGGTTAATTCGCGATAGTCAGAAAATCCTTCTCTATTCAAATTATCCTGTACTTTCTTGTAACAGTTAATATCAGCAAAACTAATAACTAACTTTTGAGTATACGGGGCAATCTCATCCCCCAAACGCTTTATCTTCTCAGCCAGTCGATCTATAGTCAGACTTGATGAGAGCAACAACGGGTCAAATCTCCAAATAACTTTCTCTCTCCCTATTTTATTAGATAGTTTCTTGAATATCTCAATCCGTTCTTCTAGCGGAGGGATGTTTGGCTCTAACTTTTCTTCTTCGTAATCATTGAGCGTGAATTGAAAATAATAATTAAATCCCATTTTATCCATGTCCCCCAAATATGGCATTAGCGGCTGAGGATTTTTCGTCCAAAAGACTATCACTCGTGTCTTTTGAAATGAAATAACCTGGGGTTCTTGATTAAATGGATTGATCCAGACTGTGTAGCCTTCCAATAATCTCCGCATAAACCATTTGGGGTAGAATGCTGGGATGTCTGTTGATCTACTGGCAGAGATAATTTGTGGTGTAATTGCATCTATCTCGATTTCGTTGCCTTCCGATAGGTCATCTAATTTCAGCCTGAATTTAACAGTGTCCCAACTTTTAAACGCCACTATACCATACACCTCTCATGTCTATTCAAAGTTAGTTCTTTTTAGCAACACAGTAACTGAAGCCGACCACTTTACGGGGTTCGATTTCAACTGCTCTGTACCACCGACTCACTGCATTGGTCACTGGCAGGCACCTAGTGATGTTTGGAGCATATTCATCTACATTGTACTCCGGATCTAGAAGGGTCATGTCAGCCATTTCCAAAAGTTTCTTTTCGTATTTTAACAGAATTTTTAAAGAATCACCTCTTCCAATAAAGTCGTTTATAAGTAGTATACTGCCAGATTTCATCAATTCAGTAAAATTTAGAAAAATATTTAGAACATCATCGATATCTCCAGTTGCTTGAAGGAGTTCAGTTGCACAATTTTGGAAAATGTGTAACTTTGAATCCATTATAGAAGGGAAAGACTTTAGGTATTCAACTTTATCGCACTCAAGCAGATTAAACGAACATTGGTGAGGAAAAACGGCAATTCCATCACAGTAATTTGGCGCTAATTCTTCAAGGCAAAACGTCCTCCAGTATCCCCAGTCAACTCTCTCAAAAAAATAAGGCTCAATAGTAGATGTTTCACCCCTAAAATGTCTGTTAACGTACGCGAGGAGCCCAAGAAAATCTGGAGCGGGACCACAACCGTAAAGGTTAACTTTTAAGTGCCCTCTGAATATGTCGCGAAGGTGTTCAGGGTCAATAAAACTCAACGTTTGAAAAACGTTTTCTATGTACCAAGGAAAATAACATAGCATATAGGCTATTTGCATTTTTCGATCATTGTAATCGATGCTAGAAGTATCTCCTTCATGATAACGTGAAATTAGCCCAACCGCTTCATCTCGATACGCCTCAAGCGAGTTCTGAATTTCTCTATTATTCCCAGTGATTGAGAGGCGCTTGCATAGAAATGAATAGTAACCGTGAGAGGGCATATTGTTCGTGCGATCGCGATCTACAATTTGACTTATAGGTTTTCGTATCGAGTCGGAAAGAACTTTATTAATGAGCGATATTGGAGTAGAGTAACTTGTAGTCTTCCCATTATAGTAAATATCCAGATACAGAGCTCCCCCATATGGTGACAAATATACCTTCCCAATTACTTCCCCTCTATTATCAAAAACATGTTCTTTACCTGAAAAACCATCCATAACTGCCTTTACGCTTGCAATAGGGATGGATATCGTTAAATTCTCAACATTGAGAATATCAATTCTAAGTTCGGTTGGATATTTATGAATCCAACCTATATTGCTGACAAATTTCATTAGTCAATTTGACTTATGTTCTCTTATATATCATTGTCGAAAAGAATCTTCCCTTGAGTAAGTTTATCTGTGGTTAAAAATCTCTCTGCGATATCTCAAATGGCAATGATGCCAAATAATCAGAGTGTGTAAGAGTCAACCGTGACCAATAAAGAGGACAATCACATACAAGAGTACATTTTCAAACTCGAAACCCAACCCAAAAATCAATGCTGCGGGTGGGCTTTCTAACAGGAGGTTAGGAATCCAAAAACATTATACTATCAGAGGCCCTATTACTCCCCATGGCACGAGGGGTTAGAAGTGGCGGGTCGTTTCACAAATCGGACGAAACATATCTGGAGGCTACTGCAAACATCATCGAGCAGTCAGCCGCGGACGGGAAGATAACCGCCGAAGACGCGAGACTCATCAAGGCGTATCTTGCGGAGATATCCGCGGAGACCGGGATCTCGCCCATTCGGAAGTACAAGATCGCCATTCAACTCACCGGGTTGCGCCGATTCCTGCCGCCGTTCCGGGAAGCAGCCGCCCCCGACCTCTTCACGGCGATCGAGGAGATCAAACTCGCCACAAAGCCCGACGGCTCGCCCCGATTCAAGACCAACACGCAGGCGGACATGATCCGATTCCTGAAGCGGTTTTACCTGTGGTTGATTGAGAACGACTACAGCCGGATCCCAGAGGAGAAGGTCCGCAAGAAGATCAAGGCCCCCGCCTATGAGCGGATGACGAAGACCGCGGAACAGCTCCTCGAAGAGGAAGAGATCCGGGCGATGATCGAGGCGGCGAAGACCTCGCGGGACCGTGCTCTGATTGCCGTGCTCTATGAGTCCGGGTGCCGGATCGGGGAGGTCGCCACGCTCAAGTGGTCGGATGTGCGGTTTACGGAGAACCAGACGGCCGCGATCAACACCAACAAAAAGACCGGGAAACCGCGTTACATCCCGATTGTGAGCGCCCGGTCATACCTGGCAACCTGGAAGGCAGACTATCCCGGGGAACCATACGGCGACTCGCTCGTCTTCCTCACGAACAACACTCACGGACCCCTGCAGTATGCCGGTGTCGTGAAACAGATCCGCAAGATCGCGGCCCGGGCGGGCATCAAGAAGCATGTTACGCCGCATTTGTTCAGACACTCGCGGATCACGCACCTTCTCCGAAAAGGCGTCCCGGAGCCGGTTATCAAGCGGATGATGTGGGGGCACCTGAACACCGATATGTTGCAAACGTACGGCCACTTGGTTGACAAGGATATCGACGCCGCGATCGCTCAACTCTATGGTGTGGTTACGCCCGAGACTGAGACGAGCGACGCCCTGGAGCCTCGGCAGTGTCCGAGGTGCTTCTCGGTATGGGGTCCCACGCTGCAACACTGCGGTGTCTGCGGTGCTCCGTTGACGAAAGAGGCAGCCGCAACAATCGACCAGATGCAGGCCGACGTGGCCGCGTACCCGGAAGTGCTCCAAGTAGCCATCGACAAAAGGATAAGAGAGATGAAGGCGAGCGGGGAGATTTAATCTTCCCCCCGGTGTGTTCGGCGATATGCCTGCCGGCAGCGGTCGCCACAGAACTTTGCACCTCCCCTCTTATCCTGAAGAATCTCCCCACAGTGGATACACGAGGCATGGCGGATAATCTTCCCGTTTCTCTTTTTTCTGTCGCGATAAGCTTTGTTTTTGCACGCTTCGTCGCAGTACTCCCTGCGCGAGTCTATATTGATAATCGGATGCTTGCAAAACTTACACGCCTTAATATACGGGGGATGATTTTTGAAGATCCACGCTTCGGGTAGATATGGGATAACCGTGTAAACTGCTTGCAGTCGCTTGGGTTGGAGATGGGTTTCGCCCGCGATGATTGCAGGGGGATATGCGGCCATACAGGTCGTTTTAGCCATTTTTGGTATTGGGTTCCTGTTCCCCATCCACCACAGAAACCACCTCAACCAAACATCCCATTGTTGGAGACTCCACTCATCGAAAATTTGCTCGAACCGTTTATGGTAGGGGATGTAAGGGTACATCGGAGCATAAGGCCGGCTATCAAACCAGATGCGACGCAGCGACTTCAGAGTGTCGTCTTTATGTTCCTCCAGTTCTGGAACAAACCAATGTACTTGAGCGGGTTTTTGATTCCACATGGATTCAAAAAAGGCAACCCCGGAATCTCCGTATATTCTAGCCTTTTCTGCATACACTACTTTCTTCTGACTATTACCATTGAAAATGTGTATCGTCTTTTTAGGTGCAGAAACTGATCCGGGTTCATTGAGCACGACTGCGTATTCGTAGGGTTCTTCCGAAAAAATTGGATGTCGCCTTTCGCGGTGCTTGTCCACGGTAAGATAATCACACCCTTTTGCAACCACGATGCCCCGGCGCACTCGCATGTCACGGTTACGTGACGGATCTTCACGAACCACGGTGATCTAATTGTTCATTATACTATATAATGTAATTGTTAAATCTCGAACGAGTGTGAGAGCATGCCTGCAATTTATACCACTGCAAACGGGGTGGAACATGTAACCACCACCGTAATTGTTCCCCGCGAGCTCCACACGTGGGCTCGTCAATCCGGGGTTTCACTCAGCGGAACGCTGAGGGCAGCGCTCAAAACGAAACAGAAGGAGCACGAGAGAGGCCATGATGCTCCAACACCTGCAGCCTCTCCCGCTGGCTCCAGCACGACCACGTAAGGAGGTGTACCGGAGTTGATCACAGCTAGCACGTCTACAGCAAAGGGTTTTGCTCATCATCAGATGCAGCCAGCAACCAGGCAGAACCCCAGATACGTTTCTCGGGAGGCGATCGAAGCCTTCGAGACAAGCACCCCCGCGCTCAAGGGCATTTCTTCCGAGATGATCGCCCGCGGGATCTGGGTTGTTATCGATGACAGGAAGGACAAGGGGACGACGAGCGCCCGGGGCAGGGCACTCGCCAGTGATAAACAGCAGCACGGGGTCGCTACTAATGTCTACGGAAGTATATTCGCACGTTGAATATAATAACCTTTTGATATTACCGCAGGGGATATTATCGATCAACGATCTACCGAGTGCCTGCCACACAAGTGGAACTCTTTGCGGCTCGATCGGTTCGCGGTCCGCGCCCTGCCGGATCCGTCGCGATCGCGGGTGTGCTCTCCTCGCAGCTGGCGGCGTCCGGTTCGTGGAGGCTGGGCGGGAGGCCATGTCGTGATCGACGGCGACCGTATCGCGGAGGCGAAGGTTTCCGGAGGAGGGATGAACGGCACCGGCGCCGGCACGATCGAGGCCGGGCGGAAGGGTGCCGCAACACCCGCGGCCCCGCCGAACCCCCGGGAGGAGATATACCAGGCGTTGACGATCCTCACCCCTCCCGGCGGCGTCTTTGAGGTGCGAGCCCTGGGAGACCGGACCGCAAGCGGATACTTCGACGCGGATCACCTGGAGGACGCGGCGAAGGCGATCGAAGCCCTCGACGCGCCCGGCATCTATCACGGGATCTACATCACGCTCAACCCGGTGAATTCCGCCCTGCTCTCCCGGCGTGCGAACCGGATCGAGACCCGGTTATCTTCCAAAGATGCGACGACGAGCGACGCGGACATAACCCGGCGGCGGTGGTTCCCGGTGGACGTTGATCCCAGGCGCCCGAGCGGGATCGGTTCCTCCGACGAGGAGCACGCGGCCGCCCTGAAGGTTGCCCGGAACGTGGCCGGGTTCCTTACGGAGTTTTGCAGGTTCCCGCCAGCACTCGTGGCCGACTCCGGGAACGGCGCGCACCTGCTCTACCGGATCGACCTGCCGAACGACGACGCAACCCGGACCCTGATCGAGCGGTGCCTCAAGGCCCTGGGAGCGGCGTTTGATAAGCCCCCGGCAGAGGACCGCCCGGGATGGGAGATCGACCAAACACCCTTCAATGCATCCCGGATATGGAAGCTCTACGGGACCGTGGCCCGGAAAGGCGACAATACCCCGGAACGACCGCACCGGCGATCGAGGATCCTGGAGGTGCCGGAGACGATCGAGGTGGTCCAGGCGGCCGCTCTGGAACGTCTCGCAGCCCTGGCACCGGAGGAGGAGCAGCCCCGACAGCCGGCCCGGCCCCGGTCCGATAGGAGCGGCCCCGACCTCGACGAGTGGTTGAAGGAGTACGGCGCAAGCCTGCCGCCCTACAGAGCGAAGAATAAGCCCGGGTTCCGATCGTTCTACGTTTTCGACGTGTGCCCGTGGGATCCTTCGCACCGGGACCGGAGCGCGTATATGGGACAACTCACTTCCGGCCCCCTGATTGCAGGATGTCACCACAACGGGTGCAGCGGCCGAACCTGGCATGACCTTCGCGCCCTGGTGGAGCCGAAGCGCCCGAAGCCGACCCCGGTCCGGAAAGAGCCCCGGCCAGAGGCGGTGACGGCAGGCGCACCCGCAGCGCCCCCCGTAGCGGCCGCCCGGGAAGAGGTGCCGGCGACGTGGCCGGGAGGAGAGGAAAGCCCGTCGATTTGCACGACAGGGGCCTATATCCATGAAATGAGTGAGGGGGCGTTGGCCGTGGTGAACCGATGGAACAGCCCGCCGGAGCTCTTCGCCCGGAGCGCGTGCCTCGTCCGGGTTGCCCTGGATGAGAAGAAAGGTCTGTACATCCAGGAGCTAGACGAGGCCGCCCTCACCGGGATCCTTGACCGTCTGATCGTGTGGTATCGGGTGCTCAAGGACGGCGAAGAGCGGCCGGCGCACCCGCCCCGGGAGGTGGTCCGGGATATCCTTTCCCTGCCGGCGGCTGCGTGGCGGGTGCCCCACCTGGCAGGCGTGACCGCAACCCCGATCTTCCACCCGGACGGCACCATACACGCGACCCCAGGATACGACGAGGAGACAGGCCTGTATTACGCTCCGGCAGACGGGTTCGTACTCGCCCCGGTGCCGGAGGTGCCGACCCGGGAGGACGTGACGAACGCCCTGCAGGTGATCGGGGAAGTCTTCGAGGACTTCCCGTTTTGCGGTCCGGCGGACCGGGCGAATGCGATCGGTGCTCTGTTTACGGCCGTGCTCCGCCCCGGGATAGACGGATCCGTACCGTTATACCTGACAGACAAACCGCAAGCCGGATCCGGCGCGGGACTCCTGCAGCGGGCGATCGGGTGGATCGCAGAAGGACGAGAGCCGGCCCTCAAGACGATGCCGACCGGCCCGGATTGCCGGAAAGAGATCTTCGCAGGTCTCCGGAACGGCACCCGGATCCAGATATTCGATAACCTCGAGGATCGGCTATCCTCTCCGGAGTTAGCAGCCGCACTCACGGCAGCGGAGATGACCGGCCGGATTCTAGGACAGACCGAAGAGCGGACATACACGGTCCGCACGTTCTGGATGGCGAACGGTAACAACGTGACCGTAGGCGGCGACCTCGCCCGGCGGACCTTCAAGAGCCGGGTAGACCCGCAAGACCCGATGCCCTGGCAGCGGTCCGGGTTCCGACACCCCGACCTAATCCGGTGGGTATCACAGACCCGAGGTGCGATCCTGGCGGCCATCTTCACCGTGGCCCGTGCGTGGATTCAGGCCGGCCGGCCGGAGCCCGTGCAGGTGCCCCAGGTGGGATCCTTCGAGGCCTGGCGGGATATGGTCGGCGGGATCCTCGAGTATGCCGGCGTGCCGGACTTCCTGGCGAACGCGAACGAAGTATACCTGCAGGCCGACGAGGACCGGCAGCAGTGGGAGAACTTCCTACAAGCCTTGTGGAAGCTCTACGGGTGCGAGCCCTTCACGACTGGGAGCGTTGCCGGTCGGATGACCTACCCCGAAGGCGTGACCCTCCTAGAGACGTTGCCGGATGTCCTGGCGGAAGCCTACTATACCAAGAAAAAGACGTTCTCCGTATCATTAGGACATGCCTTCAAGAAGGTGGACGGACGGCACTTCCCGGGCGGGTGGTGCATCCGAAAAGGGAAGAAGGCTGACGGCTACCTGCAGTGGGTGATCACCTACTCCACTCACTCTCAAGTGGGGTTGAAGTGGGGTTTCGATTCTCCCGATACGCCTATAGAATCCAAATCTGGCTGTATACCGGGGGATTCAGAGTCATCAAGTGGTGTCAGTGGGGTTCCCCTCTATACCTACGCACAAGAAAAAAAGGAAGTATATAACGATACCCCCGACACGGTTATAAATGGGTCAAAAAATGAATGCGCTATAGCGGTTGCAGATACCCCACTGATCCCACTTAAAAAACCTGATACGGTCGATATGCCCTCAAATCCTCAAACTGAGGGCGAGGCGGACGTATCAATACCCCACTTCAACCCCACTTCGACCCTGATCCCCATCCCGGCCGGGTGTCTCAAGCACCCCATCGAACGGTACGGGCGGCGGAAGTACTCGAGCTCCATCTTGTGCATGGTGCCCGGGTGCCGGAGACCTGCAGCGTACGGATGCGGTGCCGGATTCCCCTTGTGCGAAGACCATTACCAGGCAGAGGTGGACCGGGTCCGGAGGGAAGGAGGCCTGCACCCATGACCTCCCGCGGCTCTGGTCGGCTCTTCCTCTCCGAAGCGGAGGCCCGGCGGTATGCCTGGTTCCGCGAAACGGTGCTGCAGTACCGGGCCACTTCGTATGTGCCTCGTCGCGTCTTCGAGCGGTTTGCAGTAGTAGCCGGCGTGCTCGTCACCTACCACCCCGAGAGAGATCGGAGCGTGAAGTTCGACGTTCATTACTTTGGACTTCGGGCCGGCGACCTCGAGCGGGCACGGACCGGCGACGGCGAACGACCATTCGAGGCCGTGACGTTCGACGAGATCCGGCAGCGAATCACCCGGCCGATCAACAATCTCGGGCTCGAGCAGGCTGTACGCTGGCACACTCGGAGACCCCTGGATGCATTACCATGAGCAGCGAAGCAAACGACGAACCCCGCGCCACCTACACCTGCGGCCGGTGCGGGTTACGATGGCATGGCGAGCGAACAACGGCCCCGGTCGGGTGCCCGAAGTGCAGGAACTACAGCAAGGTAGGGTTCGTCCGGGCACCACCGGATCGACCCCCGAGGAGCAGACCATGAACAGCGAAAAGACCATAGCACGGAGCAGAACGGAGGACGGCACATTTACGGCTCAAAGGGAGCCGGGAGAACCGTTAACACGCGAAGAACTCGCCGCTATGACCTCCGATATCCTGAAAAAACTCCATGCACGCGCAACGGCAGCGCGATTCTATCCGAAAGACTCTGACCAATCGCTGATGGCGATCGTCCGTGCCTTCGTGCAAGGCGTGACGGCGCTGAACAGCGTGCTCAAGGATCAGGATCTCGAGGACCTGGAACGCAGGATCGCAGACCTAGAGGAGAAGAAATGAGACGAACCATCGAGCGGCGCATCAGCGCCCTGGAACAGGCGCCGCGGCGACGGTCCCGCGGCGTATCTGACATGACCGATGAAGAACTCCTGCACGTTCTCGACGACGAGATCATCGAGACGCCCCGCGGCCCCGTGCCCTTCAAAGAGGCGGACGAGGCGACCCGATGGCATTACATCGAGGCAGTAGCGCGAGGTGCAACACTATGAAGAGAAACATCGAGCGGCGTCTTACCGCCCTGGAAGAAGAAGCGTATCCCAAAACTAGCCGGTTCTGCGCCGTCTTCGGTGACGACCCGGCCCCTGAGCCGCAGCGGAACGAACGGATCACCGTGATCCGCCTCCCCGAGGAGGACCGGAATCTATGAGGCGCGATCTGGTGCGCCGACTGGAGCGCCTGGAGGCCGACGCCAACCCGATGGTATCGACATGGGCCGGTCTCATGGTCGCCGTGGACGAAGGACGGGAGATCGTCCTCTCTCCGGCCATGGCGGGACTCTTCGACACCGCGGAGGGATCGCCATGATCAAGATCGAGACGAGAACCTACCCTCCCCCGGGGCCAGATATCGCTACCAGACCCACGGCGCCCATCCGGATCGACGACTTCGGGCCCACCACCCAGGCGGCCCTGGCTAAGGGGGAAGAAGCGTCCCTCTTCGACCTCGTGTGCGCCGTCCAGGACGACAACGCCCACGTCACCGCCGTGCCCCACGCGCAGGACGAGGTGAGCGAGACCGCGAAGGCCCTGCTCGCCTACCTCCAGGAAGTGGGCGAGGCCGCAACCCGGGGGCTTCGCCACGGATCGGCAGCCTCGAAGATCGGGCTCACCCGGGCGCATACCGGCGAGACCGTTCTCTTCACCGTCGCCGTCACTGGGACCGCAGACGAGGCCAGCACGGTCCACACGCAGGCGACTATGACCCGCTCGAAGACGTTTGAGGGGATCCCGCGGGTTCGGACGAAAGCCGTCAACGTCGCGAAGGCGTGCAGCGACACGCTCCGGGCGCTCGGGGGCGGGGTGCCAGCGACGTGAGCGATGAAGCGCACTCTCCCGCCGAACCTGCAGGAATCCAACCACCCCGCCGGCAGGGTCACGCCGGCACACTACAGGAGAACAACCATGATACTAACGATCGACAGCCCCGAGGAGTGGACACAATGAACGAATACACCGCATATCGACTGAAGAAAGGCAACGAGATCGTCGCCTACCTCGCACCGGTCAAGCAGAACGAGATCGTCTACAAGGCCACGATCTTCAACGAGCCGCGCATGCGCGGGAAAGGAGCAATTGCCATGGACAGCCGCGTGTATCACGTCGCGATCACGTTGCAGGGTACGTTCGAGCACAGTGACAACCTGCCGCTGGATCACCGGACCGCGCTGCAGAACCTGTTCGGCTACTCGGAGGTGACGGCGGAGATGCAGATGCGCCGCATCTACCAGTACGCCTACCAGGTCGGAGGCACCTTTGCCCTCTACACCCCGGATATCGAATTCACCGCCGCGACGGACGAAGAGATCCGGGTCGACCCGGCGTATCCCGCCGACCCGCTCCGGTTGCCGCAGGTCATGTTCAACCAGATCCGTGGTCCGTATGTGGCCGGGAGCCCGAAGATCGAGTGGGTGCTCGACCTGGTTGCCGGACTTCCTCTTAGAGAGGAAGGGGAATGACTTACAACGTCGTCAGGCTGGAGAAAGACGGCGTGGTCGTGATGTACCTCGCGCCGACGAGCCAGATCACCCCGGTCCTGAAGAACGAATCCGACCTCCGCCTGAGACATAAGCGGTTCCCGGGTGCGATCGATACCCGGCGGTACTGGCACGAGGTGGCCGTGCAGGGGACGTTCGAGCACAGCGACAACCTGCCGGAGGACCACCGGGCCGCCCTGCAGGACCTGTTCGGCCGCGAGCAGGTGACACCGGAGATGCAGCTTCGCCGGATCTTTCAATACGTATTCACGCACGGCGGCGCGTTCGAACTCTACACGCCCCACATCCTGTACATCTGTCCGGACATCGACTGGGTGATTGAACACCCGATCATGGGGGAAAAGCCCGTAGTCATGCAGACGGCGGTGATCGATGAGATCCGCGCGGTTTGGGTGTCCGGCCGGCAGCGGATCGACTGGACGATCAAGTTCCTGGCTGGCGGGCAGAGAGGTTACAAGGCTCCAGGGGAGGAAGAAGACGATAGTTGGTGGGACCGGATGTGGGATTGGCTCTCCGGATTCTTCAGCTGATCGCCCCGCCGGGAGCGTGGTGATGATGCCGGGACGATACGGCCGGGACGAGGAGGTGACAACACCCCACCGGGCGTGTGGCGATGATGCCCCTCAAGGGCGGAGCCAATCAGGACGGCGGACCGTTCTTCCGGTCCGTCCTCCTTCACTGGATCACACCGGGGGCGGGGCTCGTCCCCTCGCCGCCGGCATTCGGAGGTATTGACAGACGAACAAGGCCCCGGGGAGCCTCGATCCCCGATCCTTTAGAGGCACGTCATGAAACGAACAACTACCGCCCCGGGATCCTGCCCGGGGGAAGCACAGCGATGCACGAAGACCCTCTCCGCCCGGCCGGCGGAGATGGTGACCATCGTCGCGGGCAGCCTCACGAGGGGGATCTGCCGGCGTCGGGGGACAGCGACCCTGCTTCTGCATCTGGCCGGCCTGAAAACATCCAGTGACCCCCATTTCGGCTATCAGGGGATCCGACCCTGGGCGGGGTATACTTCTGATACCGCTTGAACCGGTTGGCTGTCAGAGGGCCAATATCGACCCCGGAGGGGGGTGCCGGAGTCTATAACTGCCTGGGACCTCCATACCGGCGAGAGCTGGCAACCCCTCTTTTTCACTGTTGTCGATTGTGCTTACCAGGTCGAGCCTACCCCGATCTTGTAGGAATCCACGGCACCGTCGGAATCGTAATACATCGCCTTGAACTTCCACGTCTCGCCCGGGTCCAGGTCCCGGACAATATCGCCCCCGTTCCCAACCAGGTTGCCGTCATGGTCGTAGAACTTGACCTCGATGGATCCCCACGAAATACGCTCGTCGCCGATATTTTTTGCGCTTCCGACCACGTAAATGGACCCATAGTTGCCGTACTCGATCTCGTGCGTCAGGATCTTGAGAGCGTCTCGCCCGGTCACTTTCGTCGGTGTCGCGGCGGCGGCGCTCGCCGTCGCGCGCGGGTCGGGATCATCATCCCCTGATGTGTATTGGGTCCTACTGGTGCACCCGCACGCGGTGACGCTCACTACGAGCAGGAGAATTATCAGAATGGCTGAAAGCCTCATACGAAGGGGAGTACAGTTGCACCATACTTAAGTGTTGCAGTTTTAGATCGCGGCGGGTGGGGCCAGAGGTGGTGCTCAGGCCCTACACCCGCACATAAACAGACGATCGCCCGCTAGAGATATGGGGCTCTTCGGCACAATCGAAGGCGGGAAAATCAACGATATGGGGGCGCACAGAAGAGGTTATTCGACCTTCTCAACAACAACGCGGTGCTTATCCTCCTCTATCCTCACCGTGACCTCTTCCCCGGTCTCGAATGGGAAGCGGTCATCGCCGGCCACGTCCGCCGGGATGGATACGAACCGGGTTCGCGCAGAGCTGAGTTTCACGATCTTGCCTTTTCCTTCCTTCGACATAGTAACTAAAATGGTAAACAAACTATTTATATCCTGAGTTACTATTTACTATTGTAGTTACTAAAACAGTAAATTGGTGACTTAACTATGGCCTTCAAACCATGTGGAAAAATCACCCGGGACCGCCGCGCTCTCCGGGTGGACCTGGACGGCTGGCGGCTCGGCGAACTCGTGATCGCCGCCGGTGACGTTCCGAAGATGTTAAACGGTCACGCCGTCGATGTTCAGTTCGTGCAGGAACGCCCCGGGCGCGAGGTTTTCATCGGTCACGCCGGCACCGCCCAGCTCTCCCGGTCCGGCAAAGCCGTGAACGTGAAGATCGAGGCCCGGCTCATGACCGCCCCGCTCAAGGCGGTGCAGAAGGTGATTACCGGGGATCAGATCGCCGCCCGGCTCTCCGCCCCGGCCCCGGTCATCGACGCCGACGCGGTGCAGCGGGAGAGGATCGACGCCGACCTCGTGAGGTCGTTTGCATGAGCCCCGCCGAAGACCTGCGCGAGCAGGCGCAACTCCTCCACGACGAGGTGCAGGAAGTCCGGGCCTTCCTGGAGAACTGGAAGAACGAGAGCCGCCGACCGCAACCACGCGGGCGGAGGGTGCGATCCCCTCCGGCGGCATGTCAAGGGGGATAAGGAGATGAGAAACATGACAGAGATTGATTTCGGAACCCTGGTAACGGCCGTTGTTGACGAGCTGAACTGCACTACGAGCGAATTATTCGGGGATGAGAAAACAGACCCGGATCTGGCCGTGAAGCGATACAACCGCAACGTGATCGGACGAATCCGAGAGGTCTTCGACGAGGCGGAGGCACCCGCCCCGGTGCCGCCGACCTGCTCGAACTGTGGCGCTGTCTTGGGGGGAAAGGCTCGCTTTTGCGGCCGGTGTGGGATGGCTCTATCGACAGAGGCGGCAGACGAGCTCCTGGCGGATCTGCTCGCGGAAAATGTCGGCACGACCGCCGACAACCCGAATTTCCGGAAGGCACTCGCCCGCATCCGTGAGGAGATGCCGGAGCAGTGGGACGCCCTGGTGCAGAAGATCGGCGCGATGGCGAAGGAATAACCCTACCTTCTTTTCGATCGAACCTTCCGGCAAATTTGCCGGGATGTTGCACGGCACCACGGGGCCACAGAACAACATCTTTATGCTCAAAAGGCAAGTGGGATCGTAAGAGGAAAACTCAAAGAAAAAGGCTTCTTTTTAAAATTGGATTCCAAACCAACTGTTAAAGTGCTGCGGGTGGGATCCGAACCCACGATTTCCAGATGTCCCAGGCTTGGACGCACCGTTCTTCACAAAACCCTATGAGTCTGGCGCCCTAACCGACTAGGCCACCGCAGCACACAAAGTGCATTATAACAATGTTGTATTGTCAAATAAACCTTATGGCTCACCGGAAAAATTAGACAGGGGATTACTTCGAGTTTTTCCGGAGATACACCTCGACCGCCGCCGTGATCGCCGCCACGTGCTTCCCCTGGCGGAGCGAGGCGGCCAGCGTCTGCATACGCGCCTCCTCCTCGTGGAGGTAGCGGCGCAGGCTCGTCGCGATGTGCTCCTCCTGCAGGAAGTGCGTGTGGGTGTCGCCGGCGATGAAGTGGGCGTTGTGCATGATTGCATAATGGAGCGGGAGCGTCGTCTTCACGCCCAGGACGACGTACTCGTAGATCGCCCGGCGCATCCGCTGGATCGCCTCCTCGCGGTCGGAGCCCCAGGCGCAGAGCTTCGAGATCATCGAGTCGTAGTGCGCCGGGATGGTGTAGCCCATGTGGATGCCGGAGTCGACCCGTATCCCCGGGCCGCCCGGTGAGCGGTAGCGGACAATCTTCCCCGGATCGGCGGCGAAGTTGTTCAACGGGTCCTCCGCATTGATCCGGCACTCGATCGCGTGTCCCCGGATGCTGATATCCTCCTGATCCATCGCGAGGTCTTCCCCGGCCGCGATCGCGATCTGCTGCTTCACCATATCTATCCCGGTGATGAACTCCGTCACCGTGTGCTCCACCTGCAGCCGGGTGTTCACCTCCATGAAGTAGTAGTTCCCGTTCGAGTAGAGGAACTCCACCGTACCGGCGTTCGTATAGTTCGCCGCCTTTGCCGCAGCGATGGCCGACGCCGTCATCTGCTCCCGGAGAGCGGGCGTCATGATCGGGCTGGGCGCCTCCTCGAGCAGTTTCTGGTGCCGGCGCTGGATCGAGCACTCGCGGTCGTAGAGGTGGATGGTATGCCCCTTCGCGTCGGCAAGGACCTGGATCTCGATGTGGCGCGGCTTCGTGAGGTACTTCTCCACGAAGATCGTCGGGTCACCGAAGGCGGACTGGGCAATCCGCATCGATTTATCGAGCGCCTCCTCGAGTTTCTCCTCGCTCTCGACGATATGCATCCCGATGCCGCCGCCGCCCGCGCTCGCCTTCACGATCACCGGGTAGCCGATCTCGGCGGCGACCTTCTTCGCCTCCTCAACGTCGGTGACGCCCTCCGGCGTGCCCGGAAGGACCGGGACGCCGGCCTCGCGCATCATCCGCTTCGACCCGATCTTCGAGCCCAGCGCCTCGATCGTCTTCCACGACGGCCCGATGAACGTCAGGCCCTCTTCCTCGACCAGTTTCGCGAACCCGGCGTTCTCCGCGAGGAACCCGTAGCCCGGGTGGATCGCCTCGGCCCCGGTTTTCAAGGCCACATCGCAGATCCGCTCCTTGTTGAGGTAACTCTTCGACGGGTGCGCCTCCCCGACGCAGAACGCCTCGTCGGCGTACTTGACGTGGAGCGCATTACTGTCGGGATCGGAGTAGATCGCAACCGTGTCGATACCCAGTTCCCGGCAGGCGCGCATGACCCGGATGGCGATCTCGCCGCGGTTGGCGATCAGGATCTTGTCAAAGTATTTCATCGCGCTAGCAGCCTCTCACTCAATGACCATCAGCACGTCGCCGTTCTGCACGACGTCCCCCGCATCCACGAAGATCTCCGAGACCGTGCCGTCGCGGGGGCTGGGGATGGGGTTCTCCATCTTCATCGCCTCAAGGACGATGAGTGTGTCTCCCTTCTTGACGGTGCTCCCGCGCTGGGTCATCACCTTCAGGACCATGCCCTGCATGTTGCTCTTGACGCCGCCGGGAACGTCCCCACGGGGCATCCTGGCCGACGGAGCGGCGGCCGACGGGGCCGCGACCGAGCCTCCCTCCACGGTGACGATCCGAACCGAGAATATCTCGCCGTCCACCTCCACCTCCATGGAGCGCGGAATCTCCGCAACCCCCGCCGGTGCTGCGTGTACCTTCTCGGGGATCGCCTCAGGCTGGCGCTCGCCCCGGAGGAACGACGGGGCGACACTCGGGTAGAGGATGTAGGTGAGAACATCCTCTTCCCGGGAAACCAGGCCTTGCTCCGCCGCTTCCTTCTTCATCTGCTCGTAGATGGGTTCAAGAAGGTCAGCCGGCCGAACCGTGACCGGCTCCTCGTCGCCGATGATCACCTTCCGGATCTCCGGGCTGATCGGTGCGGGAGAGCGCCCGTAGAGGCCGCAGACGTAGTCCTTGACCTCCTTCGTCACGTTCCGGTAGCGCTCCCCGTCCATAAGGACATTGAAGACCGCCTGTGTGCCGACGATCTGGCTCGTCGGCGTCACGAGCGGCGGGTAGCCGAGATCCTCCCTCACCCGGGGGATCTCACGGAACACCTCATCCAGGCGGTTGAGCGCATCCTGCTCCTTCAACTGCGAGACGAGGTTCGAGATCATCCCGCCCGGGAGCTGGTAGATCAGCACGTCTGAATCGACCCGCTCCGAGATGGCGTTGAAGAGCGGCTCGTACTTCTCCCGCATCTCCCGGCAGATGTTCCTCACTTTCCGGAGCGGGAGAAGGTCGATGCCGGTGTCGCGTGGCGTTCCGGCAACACTTGCAACGACGCTCTCCGTCGGGGGCTGGGAGGTGCCGAGGGCGAACGGCGACATCGCCGTATCCAGGATATCCACGCCCGCATCAATCGCCGCCTGGTAACTCAGGGGCGCAACGCCGCTTGTGCAGTGGGAGTGGAGGCAGACCTTGACGTCCGCCGCCTTCTTGATCCCGACAATCAGGTCGCGGGCATCATGCGGCATGATCAGGCCGGCCATATCCTTTATGCAGATCGAGTCACAGCCGAGCGCGTAGAGGTTCTCCGCCATATCGATGAACGTCGCGACCGAGTGGACGGGGCTCGTCGTGTAGGATATCGCGCCCTGCAGGTGCGCCCCAACGTTCTTGACCTCCTCCATCGCTTTTTGCATGTTCCGGATATCGTTCAACGCGTCAAAGACCCGGAAGATATCGACGCCGTTCTTTGCCGACGCCTCTACAAACTTCTCCACCACATCATCGGGGTAGTGCCGGTAACCCACAAGGTTCTGACCCCGCAGGAGCATCTGGATAGGGGTGCGCCGGAGCTCGGCCTTCAGAATCCGGAGACGTTCCCAGGGATCGTCATTGAGAAACCTGATGCAGCTGTCAAAGGTCGCCCCGCCCCAGGCCTCGACAGAGAAGAAGCCTACTTCATCGATGGCACGGGCAAGAGGGAGCATGTCCTCAGTCTTGAGCCGCGTGGCGATGAGCGACTGATGCGCGTCCCTAAGCGTGGTATCGGTGATATTGAGTGAATCTGATTTGGCAGCACACATCGAATTTTGCACCTCGAAGGGCTGAGAATTTATCAATAAAGCCTCTACAAAATTCATCCTAATAATATAAAAACGTCGCGAAGAGGGAGAGTCGATAAAAGGACGGGTATTAAGGCCATTATTGAGGCCAGGACGTCCCCGGGCTCCGTTCTGAATAGGGGACAGATCCGACCCCCAACCGTGTACCCCCGTACCACCAGCAGCCGTGCGAGCTCGTCGGACCGCCGGATCTCTGTGACGATAAGGTTGACGGCGAGCGGGACAATCGAGCGCACACCGGGCTGGATCCCCTTCAGCGCCATGGCAACCCGCATCTGCTCGATATCCTGCCGGATCACAGCGAGGCCGGAAATTCCCATCTCAGCGACGAGCCCGACCTCGAACCCCACCCGGTTCCCGAGGGCCCAGACCGCCACGTCAAGCATATCTCCATCCTCCGTCGCGGCATACGCCCACGCCGCAAGGAGGAGGATCACGGTCATCCGGAAGAAGTAGGAGAGCCCCGCGCCGCCGCCCCACGAGGAGACGAGCGCCGTTAGGGCGATCATCACGATGAGGGGGAGAAACACCCCCGGCCGCGGGAGAGCCTTCGTGCGCGGGGTAAAGAGCAGCCACCAGGCGAGTGCGGCGGCGGCTCCTGCCGTGCTCGCGAACGCTGCGAGCGAGAGGAGGGCGACGGAAAGAAGCCTCAGCCGCGGATCCTGCATAGCGCCTCCCGGGCGTCGGAGAGCCTGATGTTCTCCGGATGGGCCCCCTCTCTCAGGGCATACGCGAGGTAAGGCGGGGCATGCCGCCAGGAGAGGATCGCGGCGGGTACCCTGCCGCGCTCCGTGAGAACGCCGTCCTCCATCTCCCAGATCGTGTCCACCCGGGGGAGGACCGCGCGCTCGTGCGAGAAGATGATCGTGATCCCCAAACCACGCTCCTCAATCATCCTGCAGGTCTCCCTCTTCGCAACGCAGTCGAGAGAACTGAACGGCTCATCCAGTATCAGCAGGTCGGGGTTTTGCATCACGGCGCAGGCGAGCGTCAGCCGCCTGAGTTCGCCACGGGAGAGGTGGAAGGGGTCGTCCTCCTCCCGGCCGAGAAGGTCCGCCCGGAGAAGCACGTCCTCCGGGGCAAGCCCCCAGGAACGGACCTCCCCGGCAACGGTCGGGCAGGTGACGTGGTGCTCGGGGAACTGCAGCAGGAGCTGCACCGACGAGACGCCGTGCCGCCGGACGGCGCCGTTTTCGGGCCGGAGCAGGCCGGCGAGCAGGAGGGCGAGCGTCGACTTCCCGCCCCCCACCGGCCCGCTGACCAGGTGCACGCCCTCACCGAACGTGCCGCTGCCCTGGAGGGTGAACGGGCCACGTGAGAAGACGAGATCTATAAGATCGACCCTCACCGGCAAACCCTCCACATGGTCGGGTAGAAGCACGTCTCTTTGAGCGCGTAGAAGACCTTCTCCGGCGTACCATGGTATCGGACCCGACCGTTCGTCATGAAGAGGACGTAGTCCGCGGTAGCCGCGGTGTCCATCGACTGCGTGCACCAGAGGATATGGGCCGCCTTGCTCTCCTGCACAACGCGGGAGACGCGCTCCGCCGTTCCGGCATCAAGGTGCGAGTCGGCCTCGTCCAGGACGAGCACCTCGGGGTTATCGACGCAGGCCGCGGCCAGCGCGACGAGGGCTTTCTCCCCTCCGGAGAGGGACGAGACCTTCCTGTCGAGGAGGTGGAGGATGTCGACCACCTCCGCGGCCGCCCTGACCATCCCGTCCGTCTCGGAGCAGGGGCGGTGGCGGAACCGGGGCGTCGACGCGATCTCGTCGTAAACCCGGGAGAAGAGGAGCGTCTGGTCGGGGAACTCCCCCACCCAGCCGACCTTCACGGCGGACGGCGGACGGCAGAGGAGCCGAACCGTTCCCGCATCGGGCTCCTCGATGCCGGCAGAGACCGCTAGAAGCGTCGTCTTGCCGCTCCCGTTCGGCCCGATGACGGCGATATGGCGCGCGTCCAGCGCGAGGTCGGGGATGTCGAGCAGCCGGTGGCGGAGTTCGGCGATACGGATCATGCCACCCGTTTTCCTATGGCGTATGCCGCCGCGACCTTTACGACGGCACCGACGACGAACGGTGCGACGCCGACAAGGATTGCCTGGTAGAGCGAGAGCGACGCCGAGAAGACGAGCCATGCAACGCCGAAGGTGTAGGTGAGACCGGTCGCCGCGATCAGCCCCGCGATCCGTGACGTCGGCGACTCATGCTCGTAGGCGAGCCCGGCGACGAGAGCGGCAGGGATGAAACCGACCAGAAATCCCCCTGTCGGCCCGAGGAGCACCCCGAGGCCCGCCATGCCGTTATGGTAGACCGGGAGGCCCGCCGCCCCGAGGAGGACGTAGAGGGCGACGGGGATCGCTCCGTAGCGCTTCATGACGATCCCGGATAGCAGGACGAAAAGCGTCTGGAGCGTGAGCGGAACCGGGGGGAGCGGGATGGAGATCCAGCTCCCGGCGGCGATCAACGCGACGAACGTACTACTGTAGGCGAGGATCCGGGCGCGATGCATCATGTCAACCAATCTATATTGGATGGTTGACAAGAAAAATCCTGTCAATGCGCGAAGCGATGATGGATAACTCTAACGAACTGCTGCACACAACCCGGGGTAATTCCGTTACTGATGACGAGTCCCGGAGCCCGATGATTCAAAAAGTGTACGGGTGTTGACCGGCAGGTCAGAGCTGGAAACAATCCCCGGCGATAACCCGCTCTACCTTCCCGTTGTCCTTGCGGATGATCAGGGCGCCGTGCGCATCGATATCGATGGCCTCTCCCGTAAAGGTCTTGTTGACGGTCTTGATGGCCACCCGGTGGTCGAGCGTCAGCGAGAGGCTCTTCCATTCGCGGATGATGGAATCGTACTCGGCGTCCTCGAGTTGCTGGTAACGCAGTTCGAACTCCCGCAGGACCCGGGCAAGCAGCGCCACGCGGTCGACCTTGTGGCCGGCCTCGACCTGGAGTGTGGTCACCGTCTCCCTCAGGTTCGACGAGAGCTCGTCGAGAGAGACGTTCGCGTCGATCCCGATCCCGAGGAGGGCGTAGTGTACGGTATCCGCCTCTGCGCTGAGTTCCAGAAGCAATCCGGCGACCTTTTTGTCCCCGATGAAGATGTCGTTAGGCCACTTGATGAGCGCACTGATGCCGTACTCCTTGCGGATAGCGCGGGCAATCGCAATCGATCCGGCCATGGTGATCATGAAGAGGTGGTCGAGCGGGATCTTTGGCTTTAAGAGAATGGTGGCCCAGATGCCGCCGCCAGGCGAGACCCAGGCACGTCCGAGCCTTCCCACCCCGCCGGTCTGCTCCTCGGCGATGATCACCATGCCGTGCAGTTTTTCAGGATCGGTTTCATCGGCAAGTTTCTTCGCGACCCAGCTCGTGGAAGCGGTGCTGTCGAAGTGGCGGATCTGATTTCCGATAGCCCGGGTGCGGAGCTGCTTGCGGATCTCATACGGGAGGAGCCTGTCGGTCTTCGCTTCGAGGCGGTAGCCCTCCGCCCGCGACGATGATATACTATATCCCAGCCTCCGCAGTTCGCGTATCTGTTTCCAGACAGCCGATCGAGTGATGCCCAGTTGCTCTGCAATCCGTTCTCCCGATACCGGGCCGGGCGATTCTTCGAGAATCTTCAGTACGTTGATTGCCGTATCCTTCATGTCCATTACCTTTTCTCTGTAGGCGGCTCAGTCGGGAGTGGACGCAGATCTTCGCCGCGCACCTGTTTTCGGATCCCCGCGTTCTGCTCCATGAAACCTGCCAGATCAAAGATGCCGGTCACATCGACGATGCCGATTGCACCGATTGCCCTGCCTTCGTCGTCCCTTACCGGCGCTACAACTACCGGGATACCTTTGTAAGGGCCGCCTGGAGGCCGGACTCTCTTTGTGACATTCTCCTCGAGGACCTCCTCGAGGATGGGGCCCGTATAGGCCTCGTCGATGACCTTCCCCTCCTCAATCCGGATTCCGGGATAGTCGCGGGATCGCGCCGTGACAGGCAGACGGCCAAGCAGATCATGGAGACAGATCATGACGGGAGCGAGATCACGCGCTCTTGAAGAGACAGAGATGACATATTGCTCCATGGTCGTATCCCTACTTTCCATCATGGTTTATCTAAAATAATGTTTCCCTCTCACTGCATGAAAACTCCTTCAAGAATTCCCGTGAGGGATACTCATGGATGCTTGAGATCAGGATCACGCCGTCGCCGACCGCCTTCCCGATAAGAAGCGCCTCGCCTGCTGCAGAGGCAGCAAGCGTTTCGCCGCCTTGGGTCGGGAATGAGCCGTCGCACTCGACGGCGGTAAGGTCGTATTCGGAGAAAAGGACGTTGTAGTCGCTCTCTCCGGTGAAGTGGACGGCACGCGGCCCGTATGCGAACGAGTAGGTCACCGGGAACGGGAGCCAGTCGTAGGCATCTTCCCGGCAGCATCCCGCGCCGAAGACCAGCAGCCTGCCGCCGTTCTCAACAAATCGCCGGATACGCCCGCTTGCAGCCCGAAGAGCCGGGAGGAGGTTTGAGTAGGCGGGGTTCGCAAACCCCGTCGGCACGATGAGCGCAACAAACCTCCCCCGCCAGAAGGGGGAGGCGAGCATATGGGGAGTGACCATCTCGCAGCAGGCGCCGCAGTCCTCGATGAGCCGCGAGAACATGAGAGGGCTGTCCCAGAGCAGCCCGGTCTTGCAGGTCACCCCTTGATCACCCCGAGCGGTTCAAGCCGGGAAACGATGTTCGAGATGCTCGCTTCGTGCACGACGCGCACCACTTCCCGGCTCGGCTTGTAAACTTCAGGTGCCTCCTCCGCGAGGACCGAATCGCTGTGAGCACGCACCAGGATGCCTTCTCCTGCGAGGTGCTCCCGGAGTTCCTTCCCGCGGACCTCTTTCTTCGCTTTCGATCGGCTGAGCACTCTCCCCGCGCCGTGGCAGGTGCTCCCGAAGGTCTTCTGCATCGCAGTCGCTGTGCCGTGGAGGAGATAGGAGGACGTCCCCATGCTCCCGGGGATGATCACCGGCTGCCCGACCGCGGCATACTCCCGGGGGATGCCCTCCGCTCCCGGACCGAACGCCCGTGTCGCGCCCTTGCGGTGGACGCAGACCTCCATCGAGGCGCCGTCGACGTCGTGGCGCTCGAACTTGGCGACGTTGTGCGCGACGTCGTAGATGAGCCGCATCTCGCCGTAATCGATCCCGAACAATTGTGCGAATACTTTCCTCGCTTCGTGCGTGATGACCTGCCGGTTTGCCCAGGCATAGTTTGCAGCGCAGACCATGCCGCCGTAGTAGGCGCGGCCTTCCGGGGAATCGATAGGGGCGCAGGCAAGCTGCCGATCGGGGAGTTGTATCCGGTATTTCGCGAGCGCACCTTCGAGCGTCCGCAAATGATCGGTAGCGACCTGGTGGCCGAGGCCCCGTGAGCCGCAGTGGACCATGAAACAGACCTGCCCTTCGGCGATCCCGAAGGCCTTCGCCGCTTCGGGGTCGATGATCTCCTTTGCCGCCTGAACCTCCAGGAAATGGTTCCCCGCGCCGAGTGTCCCGATCTGTGGCACGCCCCGCTGGCGCGCCTTGGCGCTGACCGCTCCCGGGTCGGCGCCCGGCATCGCCCCCTCGCCCTCACACCGGACGAGATCCGCTTCGGTGCCGAGCCCGCGTTCAACAACCGCCCACCGTGCACCGTCGACCATGACCCCGGTCAGTTCTTTGTTCGAGACCCGCATTGTGCTCTTTGCACCCACACCGGTCGGTACGGCGTTAAAGAGCCGCTCGATGAGTTCCCGCTTCTTACCGGCGAGATCGGCCTCGGTCAGGGGTGTCGTGATCAACCGGACACCGCAGTTGATGTCGAACCCGACCCCGCCGGGAGATATGATCCCCTCGGTCATGTCGAACGCAGCGACACCACCGATGGGAAACCCGTATCCCCAGTGGATATCAGGCATGGCGAGCGAGTTCTTCACGATCCCCGGGAGCGTCGCGACGTTCGCGAGCTGCCTGACCGCCCCCTCTTCAAGCGTCTCTGCCAGTGTTCGGGAGAGGAAGAAACGTCCCGGTACCCGCATATTGGGGACGTATCCAATAGGAACCTCCCATTCGAGGTCCCCGATCTTATTGATTCCGGTAAGCATAACAACCCCTCAAATATCGAAGATGATCTCCACCACATAACCCTCTTCTTCTTTAACGATTTCGAGCCCGAAGTAGGATATACCCTTGACAATTGTCCCCGCAGAGTGCCGTGCAGGGTCAAAGGGCTCGCCTCTGAGAACGGCGGAAAGCCGGGTGCCCCGAAGATCGACGTCGAAAGTGCAGAAGACGGTGTTTTCGACCTCGGTGATGAAGAGCAGTTCCGAGAGGTAGTCGATGAGGAGAGACTCGAGATTCTCCGCCTCGAGAGAGACCTGCCGTTCGATACCCCGGTCCTCACAGGGGCCGTACATCACGTGGAACATGGCCCGGCCTGCATCGGCAAAGATCTCGTTTATGGTCGCGCCCCGCACCCGCATGAGTACGTCGGCGGTATGCTCCAGTTCTTCGAAACTCATGGTCTAGAAGTCATCGTAGAATATAGGGATCATTCCCCTGTGAATAGCTTCGATGTAGCGGGCCTGGTACTTCGAGATATAAACGGTATAATCGCCGACCGGAATCTGCAGATCGGTCACCTTCGGAGGTTTGACCGATGTCGGCAGGAGAATCGGTCCGCTGCAGGATGTGCTCACTCTGAAATCGCGTTTTCTCTTGAGAACGTACGTTCGGACATCCTCCGTGACATATATGCTCCGTGATGGTCCTGACTCCCCAACGTCACTCTGCATGATAATCCTCCATATTTGTTCTGGAGTGTAAAAAAGAGGTATGGTTTTTGAATGCTACGTTACCCCGAGGATCTTCGCCACCACGTCCACGTACTGGTCTTTCAACTCGTAGATGGTGTTCGTCCCCTCTGCGTTCCGCCTCACGTGCAGGATGCCTATCCGGGATGCGATGATGCCTACCATGGACGCGATGGAGTGGTAACTGATCGAGAACTGCTTCTGCAGTTTCTCATAGATCTGAGGTATGGTGAGTGATTTTACTTTTACGAACAGGTTGAGCAACTCGTGCCGGATTCCGTCCCGGTCCCGTGAGAGATAACCTTTGAGTCGAGCTTCTATCTCTTTTTTGAGCTCATAGGGTGATCTCATATGTGCTTGTGATTCGGTATTTTATATATATCTTTTCTTTTCAATCATATAATCGGTGATTCTGCCGGTAGGACGACAATTGTCTGACGAAATGCAATCTGGTGAGGTTAATGACATCGGTTGCCGTAAAAACTGATCCCAAGCGGTTTGATTCACTATTACGCTCAAACAGTCCCGGCTTCGTAACACCCCTTTTCCACGACCTCCGGGTCCCATGCGCGTCTACGGCGCCACCTCATCACACGGGGAACTGTTCTCCCGGGTATGCATACACCTGAGCGGTATCCCGCAAGAGGGATGTCCCCGGAAAAGGACATGCTTACGGCCCCGGTCGACGCCATTTCGCGCCATATATGCATGAGCAACCCTTTAACCTTTCACAATCGTACACTCATACAGCATGGAATTTGTCAGATATGACGTCAACAAATACTCTCCGCGGCAGATGATAGCACTGCCCCTCGTTCTTCTCCTCCTTGCCGGGGTCCTGCTGGGCTACACCACGCTCACCACCGGCCTGCCCCTGACACCGGGCATCGACTTTGCGGGAGGAACGGCGGTCACGGTGTTCACCTCTGATGGCAGAGAGGCGATAGAGGCAACCTTCTCCGGGTATCCTCTGTTATCGGTGGGCGAGGGTATCGGCGACGGAAAATACCTCCAGTTCGGCCCCATGGACGACGCTCAATACCAGAACCTCGTTGGGCTCATCAATGAGAAGTACCCCGATGCAAAGGTAGACCAGATCGGCGAGACGTTTGGAAAGACGCTCCAGGGCCAGGCCTTCCTGGCCCTGCTGTTCTCGTTCATCGGGATGTCCGTTGTGGTCCTCATTGCGTTCCGTAACGTAGTGCCGGCGGGTGCGGTCGTCCTCTCGGCCTTCGCCGACATCGCCATCACCGCCGGGATCATGCAGATCATCGGCATCCCGCTCTCCCTCGGGACGACGGCGGCCCTGCTGATGCTGATCGGTTACTCCGTCGACAGCGACATTCTGCTGACCACGCGCCTCTTGAAGCGCAAGGGGAAACTCGACGAGAAACTCTCCGGGGCCTTCAGAACCGGGATCATCATGACGACCACGACGCTTGCGGCCATTGCCGCGATGTGGGTCGTCTCGACAGCGGGACAGATCCAGATCATCAGCGAGATCGCAAGCGTCCTCATCATCGGGCTCTTTGTGGACATGATGAACACCTGGATGCTGAACGCCGGGATTCTCAAGGGATACATCCTCCGGGGGAATAAGAAATGAACCGCGAAGCCATCATGAGCCTCATCAAAGACTGGCGGGTTGCCCTGCTGCTCCTGCTGGTCGTCGGCTCCCTCATCGGGATCTACCTTGCCCCCCCGAGCCCGGAGAAGGGGCTTGAGGGGAATCTCCAGTTCGGCCTCGACCTCCAGGGTGGCTCGTGGCTGCAGATGGAGTTCCAGTCCGTGGTCGTGGCCTACTCGACCGACGGGTCCGTCGAGGATCTCATCGAGAACCTGCGCATAGGCCTCGAGGCAGACGTCATCCAGATCGACGAAAACCATCTCGAGATCCGAAAGAGCGTCTCGCGTGCCGACCTCGAGCCGATCTTTTCGGCGTCGGGCGCCTCGATCGTCACCTACCAGCAGGGCGTATCGCCGTTCACTGCAGACGAGGTAAAGAGGATCCTGAACGACAAGGTGAACGCCCTCGGGATGCAGGACGCGAGGATCAACCTGCTCACTCCGACTGGAAGCGAGTATCCCCAGTACGTGCGGATCGAGCTCGCTGGCGTGGATATGGCGACGGCGCAGGAGATCGTCGGCAAACAGGGTATGTTCGAGATCCGGGTTCAGACAACCGGAAACCAAACAGAACACGTCCTCTACGGCGACCAGATCACCAGCGTCGGTGTGCCGCAGCGGGACCCCAGGAACCAGGCGTGGGGTGTCGGGTTCACATTCTCCGATGCGGGTGCAGAGGCCTTCCGTGAGGCCGCCCTCGAATCCGGAGCGGTCGACAACCCGAGAGACCACCAACTTGTGATGCTCCTCGACAATGAAACCGTCTACAGCGCCCCCCTCGACGCGGATCTTGCGGCACAGCTCCGGTCGGGTCCGGTCAGTTCGCTCTCCGCGAGCACCGGGACCGGCGACGCCGGGCTCGAGGATGCGATGGCGCTCCAGATTCACCTGCGGGCCGGTGCCCTGCCGGTGAAGGTGGAGATCGTCGGGTCCGGTTCGGTTCCGGCGGCGCTCGGTGAGCAGTTCAAGATGACGGTCGCCATCGCCGGACTGCTCGCGCTGCTCACGGTCGGAGTCGTCGTCTACTACCGCTACCGCGAACCTGCGATCGTTCTCCCGATGGTCGCCACCAACCTCGCTGAGATCATCATCCTGCTCGGGATCGCCCGGTTCATCATCCAGCTCGATCTCGCCACCATCGCCGGCCTGATCGCGGTGGTGGGAACCGGTATCGACCAGCTCGTCATCATCACGGACGAGGTCCTCCACGAAGGGCGTGTCCCATCGCCAAACCTCTATATGAAGCGGTATGGGCGGGCGTTCGGCATCATCGCCGTTGCTGCGGCGACGGTCTTCATCGCCATGCTCCCCCTGGCGCTGATGGATCTTTCCACCCTCAGAGGCTTTGCCATCATCACCATACTCGGTGTCCTGATCGGTATCCTGGTCACGAGGCCCGCGTACGGGAAGATAATCATGGCAATCCTCTCAAAATAACAATCCTACAACAACCTTTATTGCCCCGTTCACACACAATGTGTGAATGGGGTATAGCTTTATGGGAAAACCGGTTTTAATGGATTTTTTTGCCGAGTGGTGCGGTCCGTGCCACCAGCAGACACCAATCATCGATGAGCTCAAAGCAAAGATGGGCGACCGGGTCGATATCAGGAAGATTGATGTCGGCGTCGATTCCGAACAGACACGGCAGTATGCTGCGAAATACGACATCCAGTTCGTACCTACGCTCGTTATCGAGAAAGACGGGAAACTCGTCCGGAAACTGGTGGGGGTTCAGGACCTCGGTACGCTTGAGAGCATCTTAAAACCTCTGGTAGAGCAGTGAAGATCGGCATCGTCGGGGGAACCGGTGATATCGGGGAAGGCATGGCGCTCCGGCTCTCGCCGAAGTATGACGTGATCGTGGGGTCGCGTGATGAGATAAAGGCGGTCGCGACCTGCGATATCTGCCGGGAGACCCTGCATGGTCAGGGGATGGAGTGCAGCCTTACCGGCGTCTCCAATCAGCGTGCGGTCGATGAGGCGGATATCGTTGTCCTCGCGATACCGTTCAAGCACGCGGCTCCTATCCTGAAAGCCCTGAACGGGTTCGAGGAGAAGATCGTCGTCAGCCCCGTCAATCCGATCGAGCGGACGGCCTATTTCTACTACGCCCCTCCGCCGGAGGGCTCGGCGGCGATGATGATCAAGGGGATGCTTCCCGAGAGTGCGACCGTCTGTGCCGCGTTCAACAACATCGCCGCGAACAGGTGGAAGATGCTCGAGGAGGAGCTGGACTATTCGGTCGCTGTCTGCTGCGACGACGACGGGGCCAAGCAGAAGGTGATGGAGATCGTCAACAACATATCGAGCCTCCGCGCCTACGACGCAGGGCCGCTCGCGGCCGCATCCATCGTCGAGAGCATAACGCCCCTCCTCCTCAACATCGCACGGTTCAACAGGATGCGGGACGTCGGCGTGAAGTTTGTATAATTTTCTTTCTCTTATTCGAGAAGAGTAAGGAACCGGCTGTGTGAACCCATTTTGCATGAAAGGGCATAACTATTGTTCGCACATCAAAATTCTCCGTTATTCTCAAACTCAGAATCCTCATGGAGTGTTGAATATTCGTGCACGGATTCCGAGGGGATATCGCCATTGGGGGAACGACGCTCCGGAGAACGACGTCCTGAAAGGACGGAGTTCGAGAAACCCAGAGGGTTTCGAGGAGCGGAGTTCGAGCACCGAAGGTGCGAGGCGCGAACGCAGTGAGCGTGAGCACCGTTAAGTGCGAGGAGGGGCTGACGGGGAGTGCGACGTTCCGAAGCGCGACGGTTCGCTAGAACCGGAGCGTGAGCACCGAAGGTGCGAAGAACCGGAGCTCGACCACCGTCAGGTGGGAAGTGCGAGCGAAGCGAGCTTGAGGACCGGAGGTGCGAGGTGCGAACGGAGTGAGCATGAGAAACTCGAAGAGTTTCGAGGGGGCTTGCCCCCTCCCCTGTTTCCACATACAAAGAGATTCCTGTAGCCCCCACCCCGCCCGGCCTCCGGCCTCCTCCTCCGCACCTGACGGTGCTCAAACTCCGCTCCTAACGGAGCGTCGTTCCCCGCCCCAAGGGGCGGGGGCAGTGTATGGCGATATTCCCACGGTCCAGTAGATCGGGCTTGCCAGGAAAACACCCATCTGGCATTTGATACCTCTTGACTCAAACCCGGCTCTCCTGGCGCCATACCGCCGCCCCCCCTGCAGCACACCCGACCCCTCCTCACCGCGCCCCAAGCGGCATGCACATATCGGAGGGTACGCCAAACCATTCTGTACGAAGACCAGGGTGCTTTTGATGCTGGATCGGGAGTTTGAACGGATCGGAAAGAGGCTCTTTCTGGAGGGGCTTGTCGGAGCGAATTTCGGGAACATGAGCGTGCGCGGCGAGGGCGGGTTCTCCATCACCCGGACCGGCGCGTACCTCGATGCGGGGGAGATGCCGGTCTTTGTGCCGGATGCGGGCGACGCCCCGCGCGAGGCCTCAAGTGAGTACCGGGTCCATCGGGCGGTCTACCGGGAGACACCCCACTCTGCAATCGTCCACGCCCACCCGGTTCACGCCGTCGCCGCCTCGCTCGACACCGACCTCATCCGGCCTGTCGACAGCGAAGGAGGGGCGCTCTGCCCCGAGATCCCGGTCGTCACCGGGGACCCGGGCACCGACGAGATCGCAGAGAACGTCGCCGGAGCGCTCCGGAACGGCCACATCGTCATCGTCCGGGGGCACGGGACGTTTGCAGCCGGAAAAACGCTCGATGAAGCGTATATCTACACCTCGATCGCCGAGTACGCCTGCCGGATCCTCTTCTTATCGGGGAGGCTTCGGGGGGTTCTGTAACTGCTCGATCTGGTGGGTGGTCTCGCGGTGAAACCCGAGGAGCATGTCGCTGATCACGCCGAACATGAAGATCTGAAAGCCCATCGTGATCAGGAGGACCGTGAGGATGGTGAGCGGGAGGTGCTCGATGTTCTTGAGCCACTCGAGGACGACGTAGACACCGATGACGCCCCCGAGAAGTGATATGAAAAGGCCGATGATCCCGAAGTAAAAGATCGGGTTGTTCATCTTCGCAAGCCGGTATATGGTCGAGAAGATCCGCAGGCCGTCCTGGAACGGGTTCAGTTTTGTGACGGTGCCGGGCCTCGCCAGATACCGGACCGGGACGACCGTGACCCGCTGTCCGTTCCTCACCGCCTCGACCGCCATCTCCGTCTCGATCTCAAACCCCGCCTCCTTAAGGGACATCTGCCGGATTGAGTGAAGGGTGAAAGCACGGTAACCGGAGAGGATATCGCTGAGGTCTTTTCCGTGCGCTATCCGAAACATTGTGTTGAGGATCTGGTTGCCGAGGAGGTTTAACCGCGTGAACGCTCCCGCTCCGGGATTGGCGAGGCGGTCGCCGATGACGTGATCAAATCCGCGGCCGAGGGGTTCGAGCATCTTCTCCGCATCGTCCGGCGAGTAGGTGCCGTCGCCGTCGAGCATGAGCACGTAGGGCTTATCGATGGACTCCACGGCCTCGATTATGGCGTTGCCTTTTCCCTTTCCCGCCTGTGTCCGGACAACTGCTCCCGCGGCGCGTGCGATATCGGGCGTTCCATCTGTGCTGTTCCCGTCCATAACGAGGATGTGGGGAAAACCGCGTTGCCGGAACCCCTCGACCAGCTCGCCGATCGTCGGGGCCTCGTTTAGCGTGGGGATGAAGATACAGACCTCATCTCGCTCGACGTTCATTGGTGTACTATATCCGATTGAGCAACATAAGGACTTCGCATGCACGTAGCCAAATCGGGGCTCCGGGCTCTCGGTATCGCCGAGAGTTATTCGGGGCGGGAGCAGTCCACCCTTGCCGGCGTCGTCATGCGAAAGGACCTCCGGATCGACGGAGCGGCCTTCGCCCGGGTGACTGTCGGCGGGTCGGATGCCACCGATGCGGTCATCCGGATCTTCACCCGCCTTGCCCGCCGGGACATCAACCTCGTGATGATCAGCGGGAGCGTCATCGCCTGGTACAACATCATCGACCCGTCGGCGGTGCAGGATGCGACCGGCCTTCCCGTCATCGTCACCACCTACGAAGAGTCGGATGGGCTCGAAGAGGATATCCGCAGCCACTTTCCCGAAGATGCCGGGCGACTTGCAGCATACCGGCGGCTCGGCGACCGGGTCCCTGTCCGGCTGCACTCCGGATATACGCTGTTTATCCGCCCCTACGGAATCCCCCTCGATGATGCCGCGAGGCTCTGCAACGACTTCACGCGTGAGGGAAGGGTCCCCGAACCGGTGCGGGTGGCGCAGCTCGTTGCCCGGGGCCTCGTCCGGTCAGCCCCTGACGATCAGAACCGCTGACGTCGCGTGATCGACAACGTAGGAACTGACGCTCCCGAGGAAGAAGCGGTCGATCCGGCCCCTGCCATGCGACCCGACCACAGTCAGGTCTGCGCCGAGTTCCTGTGTCATCGCGGTGATCTCCGCTCCGGGGTGCCCCCAGCGCTTGTGGACGGTTACCCGGAGGCCGGCGGCGGCCGCCTCCCGTTCCGCATCGGCGAGAAACTCGTTTGCCTCCCGGTCGAGGGCGTCAAGGAGCGCCTGCTGGGCGATATCCGGCGGTTCGAGCTCGCTCAAGATCAGGGTGGGGTATGTGCCGGTCTGGACGACGTGTACGGCATGTACGGAGGCATCCATGGCAAGGGCGATATCCAGTGCCTCTTCGAGCGCCCGATGGCCGATCTCCGACCCGTCGACCGCCACGAGTATCGATTTGAACATAGTAATCCCTAGGAATGTTCCGGTACAAAAACATTGGTCGTTGCTGTCCCCTCATGCCTTCACCGTCTGCTTCGATACCACCTTCCCGTCGTGTTTATCCACAATCTCCACCGTGACCTCGATTCCCGGGTAGAGGGTCCCATCGGAGAGATCCGCTGTCATCTCCTCGCCCGGGTTCCAGTAGCGGGTGCGGCAGCCCTCGCCCTCGATGAACCTCACCCCATAATGGTGCGATGGGATGAGGAGGTTGCCGTTTAAGGTCTGGACAATGCAGATTTTCTGGCCGTTCTTGTAAAAAACCGCTTTCAGGCAATCGTTCTCGTATGTTGTACTGCCGTTGTTCTTGAGGGTGACCCTGCTTGCGTAGGTCAGCTTCCCGGTATCCTCGCTCGTGTGCGCAATCCCGGTGATGACGATCGGGGGCTCTCCGGGCTCCGTCCACGACCAGGACGGGATCATCGCGAGCACCATCAGCAGGACAAGGACGGCGAGGATGATGGTTACGGCAACCATCAGGAGTACGCCGTGCGTACTCGAGAGGGCGTTCTCGTTCGCTGCCGTCCACCTTATGCGGGCTTTTGGTGAACCGGAGGGGGGCGGCGCCCTCTGCGCAACGCCCTGCGGCCCGGCCCTAGTACTCCATTCCATACGACTGAGCCAGGTTCCGGTAGCGTCCGTAGGTATACGGGTCCAGTTCTCTGCCCATGCCCCGTATCTTGTTCCATTCGGCGGCGTCGGTATGCTCCCGCCAGATCCCCTCGAAAGAGTCCCCGTCCGCAACGACGAAGACCTTCGGGTTCGACCTCAACTGACGGCCGCTCTCTCCATACTCCCCTCCGGCGTCGGTCGGAATGGACGGCACGGTTGTCTCGATGAACGCGTACCCGGTATCCCGGTAGCAGTACTCTTCCGGCGCCCTGATGCCCACGGCCATGTGAGACTCTTGCTTGAATTCAAAAACCGCGACGCCGTATCCCAGTTCACGGAGAAGGTGCGCGAGCAGGAGCGACTTCTCATCACAGTCCCCATTCTGGTGGTAGAGCACGTGATACGGGTATTTGGCTGCCGTATCGAACGAGTAATCGGCGTACGGAATCTTCTGCACCATGCTGACTGCGGCCCGCACCTGATCTTCGCGCTCGGTCTCAGCAGCCCGGATGTTGTCGGCTAATGGTTTGAGATACCGGTTCTGGATGTTCTCGTCGACAAACTGGAGCCAGTAGTCACGCTCGTCGGGGAACGAGGTAGGGTACTTCGTGGAAAGGTAGTCGTTGACGCCCCGGTAGGCATCGAACCGTATCGAACCCGGCCTGCCGCGAAGAATGTACGGGAGGTTGATGCTTTTTCGTCCCGTCTCCAGGTCTTCGGCGGAGACCCGGGGTGAACCGGTGCCTGATGCACCCGGCGTCCCGGCAACCAGGGTACCTACAGACGAAGAGATCTCTCCACCCCAGATGACGATTATGCCGAGGACGGCAAGGATGACGATGACCTTGCCGACAGGATTTCCGAGCGGACGATTGCGGTCGCCGGGCATGTTAATGAGAAATTAATTGCCGAGTATATTAAAGTTTTTAAAATAATCCTCGAACGTGAGGGGATTAATGGGAAATATTATTCGGAAAGATGATGGTGCCGTCATTCGGCCTCAAGGAAGGCAGCGAACGCAGCCACTCCCGGAGAGCCCGGAGTGTGAGGCAGGTTGTCCATGCAGGGACAAACCTTCTTTTCCTTCAGGCCCAGGGAGGATCATGGCAGAAGCAGAACGATTCCAGCTACCCGGATACGTACGCCTATCCGGAATCGGCGAACTGGAGGAGCGGGCGCGGCGGGCGCACGAGGTGCTCCGCGACTGCGTCATCTGCCCCCAGGAGTGCCACGTGAACCGTGTCGAGGACGAGATGGGATTCTGCCGGACCGGCCTCCTCCCGAGGGTCTCAAGTTACAGCCCACATTTCGGCGAAGAACCACCTCTGGTGGGGAGGAACGGGTCGGGGACGATATTCTTTGCGGGCTGCAATATGCGGTGCGAATTTTGCCAGAACTACGAAATCAGCCAGTGCGGGGTCGGTTATGCGGTCTCGAACGAAGATCTCGCCGCGATCATGCTTCACCTGCAGGAACGCCGGTGCCACAACATCAACCTCGTCTCCCCCTCGCATGTCGTCCCCCAGATCCTCGGCGCGGTCGCCCTCGCCGCCCCCCGGGGCCTCAACGTCCCGCTGGTCTACAACAGCGGCGGCTACGACTCCGTAGAGACCCTGCGGCTCCTTGATGGCGTCATCGACATCTACATGCCGGACGCGAAGTACGGGCGGGACGACGTGGCGCTGGAACTCTCGCACGCCCCCGGCTACACCGGTCGTATGCAGGCCGCCCTGAAAGAGATGCACCGGCAGGCCGGCGATCTGGTGATCAGGGACGGCCTTGCGGTGCGGGGCATGATCATCAGGCACCTGGTGCTCCCGGGAAACCTTGCAAACAGCGAGATTGTGCTCAAATTCATCGCCGAAGAGATATCGCGGGACTCCTACGTGAACATCATGGCCCAGTACCACCCGGCATGGAAGGCGGCCGAAGGGGGGAGGAGCCCGGTGCTTGCGGCGCTGCAACGCCCGATCACGTCGCGGGAGTACCAATATGCTATTCGTTGCGCCAGGGAGAACGGCCTCTCCCGTGGGTTCCCATGAGAGGCAAGATATCGCCACCAAAAGAATATTCGGTTAAACAGTCCAGAATTGTGTGGTGCAGGTGAAGGAACGGTCAGGACTCCGGTATGCGGCGATGAGCGATACCGGCGGGCGGGAGCAGAACGAGGACGCTTTCTTTACCGGCCGGGTGGACGGGTATCATATTTTTGCCGTCGCGGACGGGCTCGGAGGGCATGCCTGCGGAGAGGTTGCGAGCAGGATGGCGGTCGAGATCCTCGCAGAGGTCGCAGGCGAGGATCTGCCGAAGACCGAACCTGCCGGAGTGCTCGAACGCGCGTTCGAGCGTGCGAACGCAGCAATATACGCATACAACCGAGAAAATGGCCTGAACGCAGGGACAACGCTCTCGGCGGCGTTCGTCGACAGGTCGGGCAGGTGCTGGATCGGCACGGTGGGCGACAGCAGGACGCATATCATCGCGCCGTCGTCCGCATGGCATACACGCGATCAGAGTTATGTCCAGGGCCTTGTGGCATCCGGGGCGATCACCCCTACCGAGGCGATGAGCCACCCGGGAAAGAACATCCTGACCCAGGCGCTCGGCCTCGCGTTCCGGGTGCAGGTCGACCTCGACGAACGCGATCTCGCCGGGGGGGTCCTGCTGCTCAGTTCAGATGGGCTCCATGACTACGTCCCGGCGAGCACCATCCAGGAGATCGTGCTTGCCGGCGACCCTGAGACGTCATGCCGGAGGCTGATTGATGCCTCCAGGGATGCGGCAAGCACCGATAATACCACGGTGATCGTTGCGCGATTCTAGTTCCTATCCGCTTCGCGGAGCGCCTCGATGATCGCCGCACGGACGCCGTCCGTCGCCTCATCCTCCAGGGCAGCACGCAACGCCCGCACCGCCGCTTCACCGCCGATCATGCCGAGCGATCGGGCGGCACTCCGGCGCACAAACTCGTTCTCATCGCGCTGCATGGGTTCCAGGCGTTCGACCGCCCGGGGGTCACCGAGCAGCCCGAGCCCTTTCGCCGCCATGTAACGGACATGGTCCTTCTCATCGTCAAGGGCACCAATGAGGGGCACATACGCTGCGCCGTCGCCGATCAATCCGAGCACCTCTGCCGCACGATAGCGCACCCTCCAGTCGCTGTCTCGCAGTAAGGCTATGCAGGCGGGTACTGCAGGTTTTCCGGCCTGTACGAGCGCGTGCATAGCGCCGGCACGTACCGCCTTATCCGGATCGGAGAGCCGGGCGAGGAGGGCCTGTACGTTCGAATGATCGTCTCCGGCCTCCGTTGGCGTAGTGTGGGTCATCTTCCGTCACATCCGTGGAGCAGTCTTGCTTGCATCACACGTTGAAGCGGCTGTGTAATAAGTCCTTAGGACCGCCGGGACCCACTACAGGCATTGTATTCCGGCGGCCGCCTCTTGCTGTCAGGTCAGAAAACTAGAAGTATATAGGACCAGACTCGCAAAAACAAGAAAACCTGTCCCAAGGATGAGCTTCCCCAGAGTGCCGAATACGGGATCGCTCTCAATCCATTTTACCAGAGCGTGCATGACACCGGATACCGCATCATGATATATATATTTTACTGCGAGAATAAAAATAAATCGTCATATATAATCATTTTCACTAGCGCTGATTGCCGGATAGCAGACTTCTCGAATTATCGGCTCATGCAAGGCGAATTCCGGATTATTGCGGTCACCGCAGGACCCGCTTCGCTTGAAGAGGAAAAGTAGAAGAAAGTGACGCCCAGGACGGAATTCGAATCCGTGTCGACGGCGTGACAGGCCGTCATGATAGGCCACTACACTACCTGGGCACTTGATGTTCGGGGGATCCCGCCTCCCGGATTCGAACCGGGGACATCGCGGTAGCCGCGCAGTTCGCCCGAGAGCGAAAACCATACTACAGCCGCGCACTCTACCAGTCTGAGTTAAGGCGGGTCTCTGCTCTAATAATGTTAGAGCGAGTTGTTATTAAATATTTCGCAGATTCCTCCGGGCGTTGCGCGACACAGGCATTATTCTTTATATACTACCTCAGATAATGGTTATGTATGAACCCTACAAACGCTGAAGCACCCAGGAACGCTGAAGCGTACTGTCTTCTTCACCGATAGCCGTGCGAAAAAGAACGTCACTGTTTTCGACACCACACTGCGCGACGGTGAACAAACACCGGGCATCTCGTTCACGCTCGAAGAGAAACTCGGTATTGCAGAACAGCTCTGTGAAATAGGAGTGCACGCCATCGAAGCAGGCTTTCCCGCATCCTCCGATGCCGAGCGCGAGATCGTCAGGGCCATAAAAGGTCTCGATCTTTCGACGCAGGTCTGCGGCCTTGCGCGGTCGCTCCGGGCCGATGTGGACGCGTGCATCGACTGTGACGTCGATATGGTCCATGTCTTCATCCCGACCTCCGACGTCCAGCGCGAGTACACGATCAAAAAGACCCGCGAGCAGGTTCTCGAGGCCACCGGCGATATCATCGCGTATACCCGCGACCACATCGACCGGTGCATGTTCTCTGCGATGGACGCCACCAGGACCGACTGGGACTACCTGATAGAGGTATACCGCGTTGCGGTGGATGCCGGAGCGACGATTATCAATGTGCCCGACACGGTCGGCGTGATCACCCCGACGGCCATGAAGCACCTCATCGAGCGGATCGACCGCGAGGTGAACTGTCCGATCGACGTCCACTGCCACAACGACTTCGGGCTTGCGGTGGCAAACACCATCGCAGCGGTCGAGAGCGGCGCCTCGCAGGTGCAGGTGACGGTGAACGGCCTCGGCGAGCGGGCGGGAAACGCCGATCTCGCGCAGACGGTGATGGCACTGTCGTCCATCTATGGGATAGATACCGGCATCAGGACGACCGGCCTCGTCGAGACCTCGAGGCTTGTTGCGCGCTACGCGGGGATGAGCATCCCGGCAACGCAGCCGATCGTCGGCGAGAACGCCTTCGCCCACGAGAGCGGGATCCACTCCCACGGCGTGATCACCCGGTCGGATACGTTCGAGCCCGGGATCATGACGCCGGAGATGGTCGGGCACCGGCGCAGGCTGAAGCTCGGGAAACACGCCGGTCGGCATGCGGTCAGGCAGATGCTCGCCGAGGTGCACATGGAGCCTGCCGACGCGCAACTCGACGAGATCGTCCTGCGGGTGAAGGCGATTGCCGGCAAGGGCAAGCGGGTGACGGATGCGGACCTCTACGAGATCGCTGAAAGCGTCATGCAGCTCGCGCCCGACGAAAAGACCCTGGAACTCCAGGATGTCGCCATCATGACCGGCAACCACGTCATCCCGACAGCCAGTGTCCGGGCGATCGTGAATGGAGTTGAGCACACCTTCTCAAGCATCGGCAACGGGCCGGTGGACGCTGCCGTCCGGGCGATCCTCGGGATCATCCCGGCCCCGGTTCAACTCAAGGAGTTCAACATCGAGGCGGTCTCCGGGGGCACCGACGCTCTCGGGCACGTCACCATCGCTGTCGAGGACGAGCGGGGCCGGGTCTTCGATGCCAGCGCCTCAAGCGACGACATCATCCTCGCGTCGGTCGAGGCGGTGATCAACGCAATCAACCTCGTCTGCCGGACGCAGAAGAACGACCGCGAGCGGGAGGAGTGAGCACCTCACTCCTTTTGCGAAAAAAAGTTGGCGGATCAGGCGGGGCCGGGCGGCTGCTGTTTTCCCTCGAGCGCACCCCTGATCTGCGAGGATAACTGCTCGAACCTGCCCTGCAGCGCCTTCTCCTGTTTCTCAAGCGACTTAACCCGCAGATCGAGCGTCTCGATGCGCTCGTTTAAGGAAGCGAGCACCTGCTCCTTGCTCTTCTGCATCATGACGCTGCCGACGTTCATGAAGACCGCCGCATCCTCGGCGACATCGGCCAGGTCCTCAACCGCCCGCCTGGCTTCGCGGATCGTCAGTTCGTACTGCGCTTTCTGCGAGACCACAGTCTGCAGCTGCTGCTGCATCTGCTGAAGCATCGCCAGCTGGTTCTGCACTTTCGGTGGGATGTTTTCCATATTCATCAACCTCTTCGAATGGGACGAAGACTGGTAACAATATTTCGGGTGGCGGACAGGGACCGGTCCGGCCCTATACCCTTTCTCTACATGGTAGGGGCGTGAAGCCCATAAAATGTAGGGTTCACGAGGGAGAACTTCGTCTCCCGCCCGGCAGCGGGGCGGATGCCGGGACGGCAATCTCCCGCACCTCGATCGCTATGGTGATCAGCCGCAGCCAGGTGTTTAAGGCCGCCCGGAGTGCGGGTATATCGGTGGCGGTCACCTCGAGGACGAGCGTATAGTCGTCCTCGAGCCTTATTTGGGCCGACGACCGGTCCCCGACGTCGCCCATCTCCTGGCAGACGGAGAGGTAGAGGGCACGGGCATCGCCGGTAGCAAACCGAAAGACTGCCGTATGCATCATAGGGCAACCTTCAGGGTGTAGCGTTTCCGTTGCGTCCCGTCAAATACGATACGGTGCCCTGAGAGAGACTCACCGGCAAACGCGACGTCGAAGCGGTCCTTGAGCGCCTCATATATGGAGCGGTCTGAGACGAAGAGCCCCCGGGCGATCGATCCGGTTCGCTCTTCGACGGCAAATGACCTGACAGGGATCTCCGTTACCGGTTCCCCCCCATCAAACACCTGAATGAGAAAAAAAAGGCCTGATTTTGAGACTATCAGAACAGGCTCGTCAAGGGAGAGAAGTTCACCCATGCCTGCCTTCCCACGGGTGACGTACTCCCCGCCGATCGTGAACGCCAGATCCCGTGCGAGAGTGCGCACCTCCGGGACCGGTTTGCGCGACGTCGTGACGACCGTCATCGAGCCTTCAAGTCTTTTATTGCGGCTCCGCGTTCTTTGAAGAGGATGCGATGTCCACAGTAGGGACAGCGAATATTGATGTCGATCTCGACTTTCTGTTTACAGCGAGCGCACTTATAGGCAGCCACGACTGATTAGCCCTCCTTCTGCAACGAACGCTCGATGCTCCGCGCGGCGACGCGCATGGCCGGCGTCTCCGGAACGTAGCTGCCGCCGGCAAACTTGAACCCGCATTTGCGGCACGTCCAGATTCCCGTTCCCTCACGCTTGACCGCTTGCTGATCGCAACGGGGACAGGCGTGGTTCGCGCGGGAGATCGTCTCGATCTGGTTCACTCTCTTCCGGATAAACCTGCCATACCTCGGGCCAAAACGCCCGGAACTTCCGACTACCCTGCCCTTGGCTTTCTGTCTGCGACTTGCCATTTCGAGTACCTCTAATATGTCCTCTAATTTTTGTGCTGTCGATTAATATAGTTACTCACGACATCCGTTCGATGATCCGGGTCTCTGCGTTGCCCCTGGAGATCTTGTTAATCAGGTCGTAGAACTCTTCCTGGATACCAGCCGGAATTCTGACGACGGCGATCCAGGAACCGTCCTTCTGCCACTCGTTCTGCTCGATCGTTGTCGCGGTCTGGAGCTCCCCGTAGGCCCTTGCGGCGTAGTCCGCCGGGATCTTCACCGCAATACGGACTTCCTCGAACCGGATGGGGAGGATCGGGCGGAGCGCCTTGACCACGTCTTTGACCTGCTCCTCGACGGATTTGAAGGGATCGATGTTCACCCTCGCCTCTTCCATCGCAAGCTCGATGCGCTGCGGGGGGTGAGGGAACCCGGATTGCGGGTTGACGGCGTTCCTTGCGATGAAGGTGATGACCCGGTTCCGCTTCTCTGCGAGGAGGTGGCGGCGCTGTTCGGAGGTGAGATGGATCTCGCCTTTCCGGATGATCCGGAGTGCGGCCGGCTCGAACTCGGTCGTCTTGAAGACCTTCATGAGGGCTTCGTCCGAAGCCCGTTCGGCATGAGCAGCATTCGAAAAGACGGAATCGGCGGCGACGGCATCCTCGAGGTCGATCTCCTCCCCCTGCCGGATGCGCATGGCCTGGTCTGGGTCGACAAGCACTTCAAACCGTTCTCCGTGGCTCTCAAGCCGGGCTACAACAGCCTGATCCAGGGGTATCATACGGTTGGCTCACTCTTCAAACTGGTCGACGTAGGCCTTTACCTCATCCTTCTCCAGCTTCCGGAACTCCCGGGTCTCGATGGAGACGACACCGATCTCGATGGCGCTTACGTCCAGCTTGCCTTCCGTCGCGGCATGCAGGGCTTTGATGCCGAGGTTGATGGCGCCGGTGAAGTCTGCCTCTTCCCGGTACTCGTCCTCGAAGACCTTCATGACCGCAGGCCGGCCCGTGCCGATCCCGGTTGCCTTATACTCGAGCAGCGTGCCGCTCGGATCGGTCTCGAAGAGCCGGGCCTCCCCGTCGCTGATCCCCGCGATCAGGAGAGCGGTTCCGTAGGGACGGGCACCGCCGAACTGGGTGTAGGTCTGCATGTGGTCGCAGAGTTTCTTTGCGAGGATCTCGACGTTGATCGGCTCGTTGTAGGAGACCCGGTTGATCTGGGACTCGACCCGCGCCCTGTCCACGAGGGAGCGCGCATCGCCGACGAGGCCGGAGGATGCCACACCGATATGCGTGTCGATCTTGAAGATCTTCTCGATGGAGACCGGTTCGAGGAGACGTGATGTCACCCTTTTATCGACGATCAGTACGACGCCTTCGCTGCATTTGATTCCAACGGCCGTCGTGCCCCGTTTCACCGCTTCTCTGGCGTACTCGACCTGGTAAAGCCTTCCGTCCGGGCTGAAGACTGTGATCGCCCGGTCATATCCCATCTGATATTGTGGTTGCATTATCGTTCCTCCAAATCGGCTTCGGTGAAAAACAATGACTTCTGATGCTTAATACCTTTTTCAACCAAATCAACCTTTTGACGCGGATAGCGGTACACCGTGAAATAGGTATCCCTGAACTTCACATCCCCGGCCCCGGAAAGAGGCCGGATAGGTTTTATCCGGCGCCGCAGTGCATGAATGGTCCCGGAGACGGCGACTGTCCGGAGTGCGGCCGGCTCATCGGCGATCGCGTTGACGGTTGCAAGCGCGACGGCGATATCCTTCTCCGTTCCCCGCCGGCACCGGACCACGGCGTATCCACCTTCGCAGAAGACCACCGCCGGCTGCGCAAGACCGACGGCTGCATCACCAAAGAGCGAGGTTGCGGCCTCGATGACCGCGAGGTACACCTGTTTCTGGTCTACCGCCATCCTGCAGGGAAGGATCCGCGCCAGGATATAGCGCCGCTTTCCCCGCATCGTCGGGGGCCTCGGTTTCATTCGACCACCCTCACGGGCCGGTGCGGTTCGATGATCCGGCCGACGGACGAGAGCGCTTCGGTCACTTCCGTCCCGGTCATGCCGAAGAGTGCGCAGAGGCCGCGGATCTCGCGGACCGATCGCTGCCCGAGTATCGAGCGGGCATCCGACGATACCGTCAGTGGAAATCCGTAGCGCCGCTGCAGCGAGAGGATATCCGCATACCGTTGCAGCACTCTCTGGCGTTTCGTCCCGCGGAGGTGGATGATGGGGGCCATCGAGATATCCACTGCCACACCACGCTTCCCCGCCGTCCGTGCGGCAACGTGGTCGAAAGCGTTTCTCCGGGTGGCGTGGATGTTCCTGAGGACATGCACCTCTTTCACCGCGACAACCGCACGGTTGAAGGAGATATCCCCGGCGTCGACGTAGACCACATCGGCCCGTCGGACGGCGGGATCGCGCACCCGTTTGAGAACCTCTTTTACGGACGCGGCACCGATCACGGCACCCCGGAAAATTTCGACGCCATAATGCCGATCCCCGCCATCTCCGATAGCAACGATGCTGTCGAAGCCGAGTTCTGCCGCCTCGATCGCTATCCGCGCAACCGTCGAGTCGCCGGCAGGATAGGGGTGTACACAGGCGTCCGTGATCTTCATCGTGGGTAGGCCGTATGAAAAAAGGAGTATTTATTTACCGCGGTTCGCGTGGGAACGGATGCTTGGGCGCGTCTTCTCGGTTCCACGCCCGCGCGTCCGCATCCCGCGGCCCTTTATGCCGGCGGAGGTCTTGCCGCGTTCCGCCCGGCCCCGGTGAGCCGGGTCGGCCAGCCACGCGAGGTTGCGGTCGCTCCTGATCGCCGGGTGGTGCCCGTCGACCATGATGACTTCAAACCACTTGGAGCGGCCGTCCTCACCGACCCAGTAGGAGTTTAAGGCCTCCATGTTCGGGAACTTGCGGGATGCACGCTCTTCGGCCATGCGCTGCAGGCTCTTTGCCGGGGTCAACCGGCGCATGCCCATGCGTGCGGATCTGCGCCCACGGATATACCGGGGCTTCCTTCGGCCGCCGCGGCGGACCTTGACCCGCACGACGGCGATGCCCTGCTTGGCCTTGTAGCCGAGCGACCGGGCCCGGTCGATCCGGGTCGGACGCTCCACGCGCACGACACTCCCCTCACGCCGCCACTTCTGCAGGCGCTCCCAGAGGAGACCCTTTACTTCGGACCGGTCGGGCCGTTTCCATGCCTCGCGTACGTAGGCATACATCGATTTTGCCATCTTTAAATCACCTCAGGTTCAGCGTTTCCGCCACATTCCTTTCCGGGACGTATCCCGTGGTTCCTAACAGGTTGACGGGAGCAGGGATAAAGGATTGCTTTTGCCGGCCCACAGCCTCGCAGGAAGGCCTACGCGCCCTTGCGCTTCTCCACGACACGGATGGCGTCCATCCGGGTGACCGGGTACTGCCCGTTCTCGTCTTTCTCCGCCGACTTGACCATGTCCCAGACGGTGAGAAGGGCGACGGAGACACCGGTGAGCGCTTCCATCTCGACGCCCGTCCTCCCGTAGGACTTCACGCGTGCGGTCGCCTCGATGTAGCCGTCGCCCTCTTCGAAATCGATGGTGATGGCCCCGAGGGGTATGGGATGGCACATGGGGATGATGCGCGGCGTATCCTTCACCGCGAGGGTTGCCGCCACCCGTGCGGTCGCTAAAACGTTGCCCTTAACTGCGGTTCCCTCCCGGATGGCCTGGAGCGTCTCGCTCCGGAGGTAGATCCTGCCGCTCGCAACCGCTTCCCGGGTGACCTCGGTCTTTGCCGAGATGTCCACCATCTGTGCGCGGTCGCTCTCGATGTGCGTGAAGATCGGGGTCTTGCCGTGTTCGCCGGACTCGTTCATGTGTATATCAGGAGATCTTCTGTCTTTCAGGGGATAAAAGAAGGCGGCTATCGGCAGGTCATTCCGGCGCGGGGTGCCGAAAGAGGATCTGCGGGATGTAGCCGGGCATATCTGTCGCGAGCATGCCCTCCCCCCGCCCCTCTGCGGCAAGCATGCCGGCCCTGCCGTTCACGTACGCGGCGAGGCAGGCGGCCTCGAACGCGGGGAGATGACAGAAGAGCGCGCCGGCGATGCCGGCGAGCAGGTCGCCCGTCCCGCCGGTGGTCATGGCGGGGGTGCCGGTCCGGTTGAACCTGACCCGCGCCCCGTCGGAGATGACGTCGACCGGGCCTTTGAGTAGGATGGTCCCCACTGTTGCGGCGGCCTTTACGCACCGGCCGCGCGCAGCAAGGTCCGCCGGAGGTTCCGTCCCGGCCATCCGGGCAAACTCGCCCGCGTGCGGGGTATAGATCGTCTCCTTCGCCGCCGGGAGGGGGCGGGCGAGCGCATCGGCATCGAAGACCGCGCGCTTCGCCGCCTCCGCGACGGCGAGCACGACGTCGTGGCTCTCTTTCCCGAGACCCATGCCGCAGACGACAACGTCCGCCCGGTCGACGAGGGAGAGGATCGTCTCCAGGTGGTCGGCTGTGATCGCCTTCCCCTCCAGATGCTCGTAGATCAGGTCGGGCATGGGGACGTACGCGGGGGAGGCGACCCGCACGAGATCGGCCCCGGCGCGGAGCGCCCCCATCGCCGCGATGTAGGGCGCTCCCTGGTAGGGCCCGCCCCCGACGATGAGAACATCGCCGCCGACGCCCTTGTGGGCCCCTGACGCCCGTGCAGGGACGAGCGTGAGGTCTCCCGGGCCGGTGAATATCTCCGCCTCGAGCGGGATGCCGATATCAGCGACGTTTGTGCCCTCCATCTTCGGGCGGTGGAACGATACGACCAGGCTCGCCCGGATGCCGGGGGTGGGAACGTCGACGGCGATGATCGGCGCCTCGCTCGCGTTCGCCCGGGCGATGAGGGCTGCAAACGGCTCCCGCACCGCGCCCGACACCCCGGTGCCGAGCATCGAATCAACGATGGTATCAGCGTCGTTAAAGAGGCGGGAGAGTGCCTCGACGTCTGCGGCGCACCGGATGGGGTGGAGGGCAACAGAGCAGTGCCGGAGGAGAGCGAGCTGGGTGGCGGCCGAGGCGGTCGTTGAACCGCAGTCGGGATAGACTACGTCGACCGCGTCGAGGTGCTGGAGGTAGCGGGCCGCCACCATCCCGTCGCCGCCGTTGTTCCCCCGCCCGCAGAGGATGAGAACGCGGGAGGGATCGCGGGCGAGGATGGCATCCGCGACCGCCCGCCCGGCGCTCTCCATCATCAAAAGCGACGGGTAACCGAGCGCAATGGCGTTCCCCTCGATCGCTCTCATCCTGCCGGCGTCGATCACACCGGTCTCCAGAAACTCCCGCATATCGTTTGTCGTCATGTTCTGCACCTCCAGGAGCGTTGTCTGATCGGTGCTATGGCGTTTCTTTCATAGATAGTTTTAGTTTCTGACCGGAGAAACGCCGGGGAGGCTGCCGGTATAAAGCAGTGTTGACAGACGAGTAGCCAGGGTGTAACCGGTGTACTCACTGATGCCTGGATTGTTCTCGACCGCACGTTCCTCACACGGATTTCCTGTGGATATCGCACCTTTGGTGCTCGAGTTCCTGCCCCTGCACCTTGCGGTGCTCAAACTCCTGCCCGTAGGATAGTCGCATTCCATTGGAACGTCGCACCTTCTGCCAGTCGCCAGTCCAGGACCTTCGATCTTCTCCAGCGATGCCCCGTGGGGGCATCGCCTATCGCCACGCACTGCCCCCGCCCCTTGGGGCGGGGGAGGAGGCCAGAGGCCGGGCGGGGTGGGGATCACAGGCACAGCCTTACGGGGTAGAGACAGGGGAGGGGGGATGCCCCCCCCTCGAAGACCTTCGGTCTTCTCATGCTCACTCCGTTCGCACCTCGCACCTATCGGTGCTCAAGCTCGCTGTGCTCGCACTCCCCGCGAGCCGCCACCCCCAAAGGCGATACTCCCACGGTCCAGTGTACGAGGTTCTTTATCGTTACAGTTGCTCCGGCGCCTCAACCCATACTTGCAAGCAACCGTTATTCCAAGACTCAAGTCACTTGAATCCAAACATCCCATTTGCATACCTTCCCAAACCCCCAATTCCCACCCCCCTCCCATGCATTATTGACCCTTCATCACCCACTACTATGGAGATGAGCCTCGAGAACGATGTACGGAGAGCGGCAGATACCATCTGTGAAGCAGAGTCGGTGACGATCGTCTCCCACATCGACGCCGACGGCATCAGCACGGAGGCGATCCTCGCGCAGGCCCTCGCCCGCGAGGGTATACCCGTCACGTCCGTCTTCGTCCGCCAGCTCGAGCCGATGGCTATGCGTCACGTCCAAAAGGACGGTCCCTTGAAACTCTTCGCCGACCTCGGGGCCGGCCAGCAGAACCTTCTTGAGGAGCACGGCCTCTCCAGCGACGAAGTCTTGATCCTCGACCACCACGTCGGCCAGCCCTGCGGCACGGCCTACCCCCAGGTAAACTGCCTCGATCACGGCATCACCCGGATGAGCGCCGCCGGGGTCGCCTACCTGGTCGCGAAGGCGATCGATTCCACAAACATCGACCTCGCGAAACTCGGCGTCGTCGGGAACGTCGGGGACATGATGGCCCGCGAGAACTGCGGGCTGGTCGGCCCGGCACGGGAGATCATCCGGGACGGCGTGGAGTACGGCAACATCGTCGTGCAGGACCGCGACCTGAACTGCTACGGAACATCCACCCGCCCGATCCACGTCTGCCTCGGCTACTGCGACGACCCCTACATCGACGGGATCTCGAACAACACGAACGCAGCACTCCGGTTCCTTGAGAGGCTCGGCGTCGAACTGAAGAATTCCCGGGGCGGGTGGCTCGTCTGGGAAGAACTCCCGTTCGAGGACCGGCGCACGATCATCAGCGCTCTCGCCCAGCAGCTCATCGCCCACGGGAGGGAGACTGACCGCCTGCTCGCCGAGACCTACATCTTCCCCGACGAGCGGGAGCGCACACCGCTCCGGAATGCCTCCGAGTACGCCACCCTCTTAAACGCCTGCGGCCGGTGGGCAAAACCCCGGACCGGGAGCAGCATCTGCTATGGGGACCGCGGGGAGGCCTACCGCGAAGCGGAGCACATGCTCGCCCACCACCGGACGGTCATCCGCGACCTGCTCCAGTACATCCTCGATACCGGAGTCACCGAGCTCTCGCACCTTCAGTACATTCACACCGGCGACCGATTCCCCGACACCATCGTCGGGATCGGGGCGGGGATGGCGCTCTCCAAACTGAACTGGAAGAAGCCCATGATGGTGCTCGCCGCGATGGTGGACGAGCCGGAGGTGACGAAGGTCTCGATGCGGACGAACGAGTGGGCGCTCGCCCGCGGGGTCGACCTGCAGAGCGCCCTCGTCGAGGCCGCGGCAGAGGTCGGCGGCGCAGGCGGCGGGCACCGGATCGCTGCCGGAGCATTCATCCCCCACGATACAGAAGAGGAGTTTGTTGATGGTATCAACCGAATACTCAAACGACAGTTCGCTTCGGCGGATCCGGACGATAGCTGACTTCCAGTTCGGTGCCGGGGCCGGAGCCGCGGTCTTCCCCGACGAGTGCGCCTTCCAGTTCTCCACGACCGGGCGCATCCGCCAGGTGCGGCTCGGGAAGGAGAGGCTTGCGACCGTTCGCGCGCAGGACGGCCGCCTGACCCTCGGGATAACCGGAGCGGTGCGGCTTTGCGCCCATCTCGCCCCCCCGGCCTACCGGGTGACGGTGCAGGAGGACGTGGCGCCGTTCATCGCAGACGGGAAGAACGCGATGGCAAAACACGTCGTCGCTGCCGACGAGGGTATCCGCGCAGGAGACGAGGTGCTGGTGGTGACGGCGGGCGACGTGCTCCTCGCCACCGGGGCGGCGCTGCTCTCCGGGCGGGAGATGCTGGCATTTAATTACGGTGTAGCGGTAAAAGTACGGCAGGGAAGGGGATCCGAATGTTTCCAGGAAAGATAAACCCGAAAAAGATGAAGCAGATGATGAAGCAGATGGGCATGGAGATGGAGGAGATCGAGGGCGTCGAGAAAGTCGTCATTTACACGCCGGCGGGAAACTACGTCTTTGACGATGCCCAGGTCGTCGCGACCACCATGCAGGGGGTCACCACCTACCAGCTCACGGGGGAGGCCCGGTTCGAGGAGGCCGCCCCGGAGATCCCCGACGACGACGTCGCCCTCGTCGCATCGCAGGCCGGGGCAACCGAGGAGGCCGCAAGGGCGGCGCTCGTCGAGACCCGCGGCGACATCGCCGAAGCGATCCTGAAACTCGCACAGCAATGATCGAAGTTGGCGAACGTCTCCTGCTCGTCGGCGAGGACCGCGAGTACTTCGTGACGGCGGGCGAGGGGCAGTTCTCCACCGACCGCGGGATGCTCGATCTTACGGCGCTCGCGGGCATGAACCCCGGAGACGAGATCCGGACCCACCTCGACGTCCCGTTCACCGTGCTCCGCCCCCGGCCGACCGACTTCTTCGTCCACGCAAAACGGAGTGGAGCGCCCATGCTCCCGAAGGACATCGGCATGGTGATCGCCTACACGGGGATGAACCACGACGACCGTGTCCTCGATGCCGGAACCGGGAGCGGCGTCGCCGCAATCTACTTCGGGAGCATCGCCCGCAGCGTGAAGACCTACGAGGTGCGCCCGGAGTTTGCCCGGCTCGCGGAGAAGAACATCAGAAACGCCCGCCTCGATAACGTCGAGGTGGTCGCCGCCGATATGCTCGAAGCGACCGGCGAGTTCGACGTCGTCCACCTCGACCTGACGATAACGCCGGCCCACGTAGAGCACGCCTTCGCACTCCTCTCGCCCGGAGGCTACCTCTCCTGCTACACGCCGTTCCTCGAGCACACGTTCGTTGCGCTTGATGCCGCAACGCCGCTCTTCCGGGACGTCCACTGCTACGAGTGCATGGAGCGGGAACTGACGCGCTCCGCCCGGGGGACCCGCCCGTCGACCCGGGTCGCCCACAGCGGCTACATCACGATCGCACGAAAGTGAAAGCAGGTAAAAAATCACTTTCGTTTTTTCCAAACAGGAGCACCCGCTTCACTTGATAAGAATTTCAGCGGACACTTTGATGGGATTTACAGGGGATATCCGTCCGGTATTATTGGTAAGCATTATGCCTGAGAAGAATGTGGTAATAGATTTGTAATCGTCTGATTCGAGTATAAAGTAGAACGCATGCTCAGTTGGACAGGAATACGCTCCGTGAACCTTTATGCCCAATTTTTTCGCTGAATCCTCCATTCCATCGATCCAGAGCCTGACTTCTGGAGCGAATTCCTTCCTTGCAAGACAGAGTTCAGGCGGATGTACGAGAGTAGCTACAAACATCATGGTTCTCACCACACCCCAGAACACTATCGTGCTTTATAACACCATTGCCCACCATAGGATCCGGACTTCGGCGAAGACTCTTGAAGCAGTTCGTGAACAGACGAGAAAGGTGGTTGATCGACTGTTGCAGGGTTACGGGAGGGCGAGCGCCCGGTCCCTGCAGCATACGACATGGTCATGTTAACCCGCCTCTGGCATGGGGGGTAATTGCGGGGGTGAACGTGATCCTGACGAAGGGGCGCCGTATCCACCCCCATGCGGAGGGAGCCCCCTTATCATATCGCCAACGAACCCTGCCAGATAGGGGGTCATTCCTTCAGCGGGCGTTCCCACCCTGTGTAGCCGCAGTAGATGCAGCAGTCTCCGCCGCAGTGCCTGCACTTCTGCGAAGGCTGCAGCACCATCACGGTACCCTTTTTGTTGCAGTACATGCACCCGGCCCCCTCGCAGTGACAGCAGACCTCAGGAGCATACTCTTCCTGTTGTTCGGCCATAATATCTTCTCCAGGAATAAGTGGTAGGGGGGCGGAGGTGACAAAGGTTGTCATGGAGGTAGGGCACGCACCCGGAAAAAAGGTATTTAGTGGGTTCGGGGTGAACCATTATTCAGGAGAGAAGAGGGGCGGAACAATCCGGGCACCCACACGCCGGATGAAAAGCCCCGGAAGGTAGCCGGACGATGTATCACATTATCTCTATCCGCGATCTTGAACGGAGCGATCTTGATTACCTGCTTGACCGGGCAGAGGGGTTTGATACCGGCGGTTATCGGCCGGGGATGCTTGACGATAAACTCGTGGCCCTTCTCTTCTTCGAGCCCAGCACCAGGACACGGATGTCGTTTGCGACTGCTATGGCCCGGCTCGGCGGAAAGTCGATCGGCATCGATTCCGTGGAGGCAAGTTCCATCGTCAAGGGAGAGACGCTCGCAGACACCATCCGGGTGATAAGCAGCTACGTGGACGCCATCGTGCTCCGCCATCCGAAGGAGGGAGCCGCACGGCTCGCAAGCGAGTTCGCCTCGGTGCCGGTCATCAACGCCGGTGACGGCGCGGGGCAGCACCCGAGCCAGACGCTGCTCGACCTCTACACCATCAGGCAGTCTATGCCTATCGACGGGATCGATGTCGGGCTTCTCGGAGACCTCCGCTACGGCAGGACCGCGCACTCGCTGGCGCTCGCCCTCTCCCTCTACGGCGTCACGCTGCACACGATCGCACCCGGAGGGCTCGAGATGCCGGCGAACATCGCCCTCGAACTCCGGGAGCGCGGCATGGAGGTCGTCGAGCACGCGGATGTAGAGGAGGCGATCCGGGACCTCGACGTCCTCTACGTCACGAGGATCCAGCGTGAACGGTTCCCTGACTCGGCATCCTACTACAACGTTGCGTCCAGTTACCGGATCACACCCGACCTGCTTGCCGGGGTGAAAGATCACCTGATGATCCTCCATCCCCTCCCGCGCGCCGGGGAGATCGACCCGGCGGTGGACCACACACCGTATGCGCGCTACTTCGAGCAGGCAAAGAACGGCGTGCCCATCAGGATGGCGCTCCTCCATGAGGTGATGAAGTGACCAGAAAAGACCCGTCGGGAGGGCTGATCATCAGCCCTATCAAGAACGGCACCGTCATCGACCACATCACGGCCGGCGAGGCGCTGAACGTTCTGCGGATACTCGGAATCACCGGGTCGACCCGGGAATGCCTGAGTATCGCCACGAACGTCAAGAGCAAACGGATGGGGAGGAAGGATATCGTCAAGGTAGAGAACCGGGAACTCCGCACGGAGGAGGTCGACCGAATCGCCCTGCTTGCGCCGCAGGCGAAGATCAACATCATCCGGGACTATAAGGTCGTGGAGAAGAAGGGTGTGGAGATCCCGGAGATTCTCAAAGGCGTGGTCCGGTGCCCGAACCCCGGCTGCATTACGAACACGAACGAACCGGTGGAGAGCACGTTTGAGGTGCTCGACAAAGGACTGCACTGCCTCTACTGCGACTGGCTGATCAAAGACGAAATCGCAAACCACATCATCTGATCAGGCGGCCGTGCCGGTCGATCTCCCCCCGGTAGATCCGGGTGCTCGATATTCGCCGGCCGTCCTCGGCGAGGACGCACGAGATCTCGTGAAGATCCACCTTCCTTTTCCCGCGCTCCCGCCGGAGATCGTTGATCTCGACGGCGACCGGGAAGGTCTCCTCGGAGACGACGAGGATATCGAAGTCCGCATCGAGGGCGCTGCCGTAGCGGTCGGCGAGCGGCTCGACCTTCCACGTGGCGGTGTAGCCGCGCTCCCGAATAAACGATGCGATGGTCTCGAACCGTTCCCGGTATGTGTGGACGGGGTGAACCTTTGCGCCGGCAAACTCGTCGGTCGTCAACCCGATGGTCACCTCTCCATCTGGCCCGGCGAGTTCGAATGAACGGGTAAGGAGTTTCCGGTGCCCGGCATGCAGGGGATCGAACGTCCCCCCGACCATCACTCTCATCCAGAGGCGTTTGCCGCGAGGGGTATTATGGGTAGTGATCGGTTGATGGGGTGAGGTGAGGGGTTTCAGGTAGGGGGACGGGGAACCGCAGGACTAGGCACCTCGCACCTCCGGTGCTCGTGCCCCTCTGCCCTTCAAATCTGCTGATGCCTCGTGATTACATGTAGCACGGCTTCCGTGGGAGTATCGCCATAGGGGGGAGGGGACAAAGGGGAGTGCGACCGAAGGGAGCCTGAGAAGACCGCAGGTCTTCGAGGGGGATGCTCCCCCTCCCCACCTAACGGTGGTCGAGCTCCGGGCGTTCGCACCTTCGGTGCTCATGCTCCCGCCCTGGCGGCCGGTCGCGTTCCGCCCATTGCACTCCCCGTCAGCCCCACCTCGCACCTAACGGTGCTCACGCTCACTGCGTTCGCGCCTCGCACCTTCGGTGCTCGAACTCCGCTCCTCGAAGCCTGATGGCTTCTCAAACTCCCGTCCTGCGGACGGTCGTTCTCCGGAGCGTCGTTCCCCCAGTCACGATATCCCCTCGAAAGCCGTGGATGGTTGTGAGCGACAGTCCAAGATACAGGAATGTGATCATCATCAAGCCGGTTCCGACATCCGACTCCCTGTATGCCTCCTCATCTCCCACCAAACCCACACGCTCCTCTCCCACCCTCGATGGAGAACATTTTGTATCGCCGCAACCAATAGTAGACTCACTATGGAGAGTGGATCGGTTGTGGGGAACCGTGTCTTTATTGCGGAGAACGCAACAGTCATCGGTGATGTGACGCTCGCTGACGACGTGAGTGTATGGTTCGGTGCCGTGGTCCGGGGTGATCGGGATACGATCACGGTCGGATTGGGTTCAAACATCCAGGACAACGCCGTCGTCCACACCACGCCTAACTTCCCGGTCACGATCGGGGCGGAGGTTTCTGTGGGCCATGGCGCCATCCTGCACGGCTGCACCATCCGTGACCGCGTTCTCGTCGGGATGGGCGCCGTCGTCCTGAACGGTGCGGTGGTGGGGGAAGGATCCATCATCGGCGCCGGCGCGGTGGTGACGGAGGGAAAGGAGATCCCCCCGAACTCGCTCGTCCTCGGCGTGCCCGGCAAAGCCGTCAGGGAGACGACGCCCGAGCAGCAGGAGGGTATTGTGCATAACGCGCGTGAATACGTCAAACTCGCAGGGAGGTACCGGCATGGCTGACGTCGTCGTCATCGGCGCCGGGGTTGCCGGCATCCAGGCGGCGCTCGACCTCGCCGGCCATAACATCCACGTCCACCTTATCGAGCGCGAACCGACCATCGGCGGGCACATGGCCCAGCTCGACAAGACGTTCCCCACGAACGACTGCTCGATGTGCATCCTTTCCCCGAAGATGGTGGAGGTGGCCCGGCACCCAAACGTCACCATCCACACCTGCTCCGAGGTCGAGTCGGTCGAAGGAGAGGTCGGAGACTTCCGGGTCCGGCTCAGAAAACACCCCCGCTACATCATCGAGGACGAGTGCAACGGGTGCGGGGACTGCATCCAGATCTGCCCGGTGGAGGTCTACAACCGGTTCGACGCCGGCATCGGTGTCCGGAAGGCGATCTACAAACCCCACGCACAGGCGGTGCCCGACATCGTCGTCAAAGACCAGGAGCACTGCATCGAGTGCGGCCTCTGCTACGATGTTTGCGGAAAGGAGGCAATTCTCCGCGAGGACCGGGAGCGTACGGTCGAGATTGAAGCGGCAAGCATCGTCGTCGCGACCGGTTATGCGACGTTTGACGCCCGGAATAAGGCACAACTCCGTTACCTCATCATCCCTGACGTCATCACGAGCCTGGAGTTCGAGCGGATGATCAACGCAAGTGGCCCGACAGGCGGCAAATTGAAGAGGCTCTCGAACGGCAAACCGCCCCGGAGCGTGGCGTTCGTCCAGTGCGTCGGCTCCCGTGACATCTCCATCGGCCGCCCCTACTGCTCCGGGGTCTGCTGCATGTACGCGATGAAGAACGCCATGCTCATCCGGGAGAAGAACCCCGGTATCGAGGTCACCGTCTTCTACAACGACATCAGGGCATACGGCAAGGGGTACGAGGAATACTACGAGCGAGCCAGGAGCCTCGGGGTTCGGTTCGTCCGCGGGTTCCCCGGCGAAGTGCTCGAGGAGAACGACCACCTGACAATGGTCGCGGAGAACACCGAGACCGGTGAGGTGGAGACGTTCCACCCGGACCTGGTAGTCCTCTCCGTCGGGCTTGAACCTGCCGGAGGGGCGGGGGAGATCGGCCGCATGCTCGGTCTTCCGCAGGACGAGTCAGGGTTCTTTGCGATCACCGACCAGAAAGTCGGCCCGGTGCTCACGGTGAAGCCCGGGATCTACGTAGCGGGAACCGCCACCGCGCCGCGAGACATCCCCGACTCGGTTGCCATGGGCGGAGCGGCGGCGATGCGTGCGTATCTCGACGCGATCAGGGCGGGATGAGCATGCCGGAAAGAGAGGAACCCTGCACCATTGCATGGGATGCAGAGACCGAATGCATCGTCTATATCGACCAGACCCTTCTGCCCGGCCGGTACGAACTGATGCGGTGCGCAACCGTCGACGACCTCGCCCGAGCGATCGGAAGGCTTGAGATTCGGGGAGCACCGGCGCTCGGGATCGCCGGCGCGATGGGCGTGGCGCTCGCGGCCGTCCGGAGCACCGAGACGGATCTCGGGCGGTTCTTCGAAGAGATCGGCCTGGCCGCAGATCTCCTCAAGAGCACCCGCCCGACCGCGGTGAACCTCGCGTGGGGGATCGGCCGTGTCCAAAGAAAGATAGCCCTTGCCGCATCGATCGCGGAGGCGAAGGCCATAGCAGTCGCTGAGGCGAACACCGTCGCAGAAGAGGACGAACTGACCTGCCGGAGGATCGGCGGGTTCGGTGCAGAACTCTTCCCGGAGAGGTGCACGGTGCTCACCCACTGCAACGCGGGAGCGCTTGCCTGCCGGTGCTGGGGGACGGCGCTCGGGGTGATCCGGTCGGCGGTTGCGGTCGGGAAGGACGTGCGGGTGATCGCCTGCGAGACCCGGCCGCTGAACCAGGGATCCCGGCTCACCTGCTGGGAGCTCGCCCGGGATGAGATTGACGTGACCCTCATTCCCGACTCATCGGCGGCATATCTGATGCGGAAGGGGATGATCGACCTCATCGTTGTCGGTGCGGACCGGATCACGAAGGATGCTGTCTTCAACAAGATAGGGACCTACATGCACGCCGTCGCCGCCCATCACCACTCTATCCCGTTCTACGTTGCGGCGCCGGTCTCCACGTTCGACCTTTCCCACAGGGAAACGGATATCACCGTCGAGGAGCGGGACCGCTCCGAACTCGCATACTGCGGCGACCGAAAGCTCGTGCCTGACGACGTGAAGGTGCTCAACTACGCCTTCGACGCCACTCCGCTCGACCTTGTCGATGGAATCGTCACCGAGATCGGGGTACTCCGGCCGCCGTATGAAAAATCCTTCCGACTTGTCGGGAAAGATAGGGAGAACTGACCATGAGCCTCTTCGATACCGGGATCTGGATTCAGCTGATGGCCCTCATAGGGGAGGTCACGTTCTTCTTCATCCTCGGGATGCTGCTTGCCGCGGTAGCCCTCGCGATCATCGCTGCCGCCTCGATCACCCGGGGGAAGTTCTATCTCCCACGGATTCTGATACCCGGCATGGTCCTCCTCGAAGGGCTCGTGAAGGCGTTCTGCAAACTCCTCGGGCTGGACGACAAGGATCTCATCACATTCTTCATAACGCTTCGAAACACCATGAACACAAAGGCTTTCTCCGAGACTCCTGTGGAGCAGCGGGCGGTCTTCCTGCCCCAGTGCCTGCGGTCGGCGCAGTGTCCGGCGCACCTGACGCCGGAAGGCCTCAAATGCCGAAACTGCGGCCGCTGTTCGGTCGGGGAGAACAGGGTGTGGCTTGAAAAACTCGGGTATCAGGTGTTCATCGTCCCGGGCTCGACGTTCATCAAGCGGATGGTCAAGAAGTATCGTCCGCGGGCGATCATCGGCGTCGGCTGCCTCATGGAGGTGAAAGACGGGATCGATATGTCCGACCGGATAGGGCTCGTCGCCATCGGTGTCGTAAACTTAAAAGACGGGTGCGTGGAGACGATAGCGGACTGGACTGCGGTGAGAGATGCCGCCCTGCTCGGCATCAAGCCCGCTTCAGGTGCCGTAGACCTTCACGGCCCTGCCGAATAGGCGCTCGCTCGTGACCTTGCCGTAGACGAAGATCGTCTCGGCGCTGTTCACATCGCCGACCCTGACTCCCGGCCGGAGGGTGATGTTCCCTCCCGCCTGGATGGAATGAAGGCATGCGTTGTCGCAGATGGTGGCGCCCTCCTGGACCCGGAGCGTCCCTTTTATCCGGACGTCATGGCCGACGACGATGCTCCTTGCCTCGACGGAACCGCCGACCGTTGAGCCCGGCCCGAGTTCGAGGCGGCCGGCAACTACCACATTGCCCCAGATGTGCGTCTCCGGAGGGGTGATGAAATTTCCATCTATCTTCACGTTTCCGTCAAAAAAGGAACCTTTCGGTGCTATGTACGTGTCCCCGTGCCGGTAAACTTTCATGAAGATCTCCTGGATAACAGCTCGGCCCATAACCAGATAAAATTATCAGTGGTGATTTTCTGAACATTGAAAGGCCCGACATCTTTTTGCCGGTCTATATCCACCAGACATTTCATGGAGAGCGAACCATCACGCTTCGCAACCTAACAGTTGTTCGAACTCCGTTCCGACCGGAACATCATCCTTCGCGAAGAGCGCGAAGAAGGGGGATGGTGTTGCGGCCTTTTCGCTCCTGACGATGGCTTACGCTCCCTCCCTTTCTAAATGGTCGCGATACAAAGCCTTACGGCTTCTCAAACATGATACGCTTGCACTTTGCGTGAAACCGGCCACTGCTTGAGGGCTGGTTGCGGGTTCCCGGTCATATCACCGCAGCAACCGCAAAGACCGCAAGCGCAGCAAACATTCCTGCCCGCAGGATTGAGGTCGCCCGGGATTCCCGGACACAGCCCGGCGTCGTGCATGATAGACCGCGGGAGGCCCCAAACAGAATGGCGATATCCACGACCGCGATGCCGGCAAGGTAAAAGGCACCCCACCAATCGCCGAAGGGGAGAAGGCTTGCTGCAACGGCGCCGCAGGCGCAGGCGAATGCGAATATCCCTGTCCTCCGGACGCCGACGATCATCGGAAGGGTGCGTGCGCCTCCCGCCGTATCTCCGTCGACGTCTTCTGCATCTTTGAGAAGTTCTCTTGCGACTGTCGCAAGGAACGTGATCGCCGCGAGCGAGAGGTTCCGGACGAGCCCCTCGATGCCCGCAAACGCGCCGCCGAAGAGGAAGACGCTCGCGGTCAGGTAAGCGACGGCCACGTTGCCGAAGACGGGGGTCTTCTTCAACCGGACGGCGTATGCCACGAGGACAACCGTGTTCGCGAGGGCAATCGCAAAACAGAGTGGTGTCGTCAGGGTAGCGAGAGCAAGCCCGCCGGCAAAGAGCGTCACCGTGTATGCCTTTGCTCCGGCAAGGCTGATCTCTCCTGCCGGTATGGGACGTTCGGGGCGGTTGATCCGGTCTATCTCGACGTCGAAGACGTCGTTGACGACGTTCCCGCCGGCGGTGATGAGCGCGACGACCACGGCGAGCAAGAGTGACGGCGGCGTGAGCGTCCCGGTGGCGATAAGGTACCCGATGAGCGCGGTAAGGCCGGCAACGACGGCGTTGTGCGGGCGGGTAATCCTGATAAAGGCGGAAGCGCTCATTCTTGATGAGTTAGATTCTCGGCCGGAAGATAAATAACCAGAGGTCCTCCGGAACGGTATCGGGAAAAACGACGGGCTTGGGGGGATTTGAACCCCCGGCATTCAGCTTAGGAGGCTGACGCCATGTCCTGGCTAGGCCACAAGCCCATATACTGGAGTAAGAATATTCGTCATGAGAAGGTATAAGGGTATCGAGCATCCACCTTTTCCGGAAGCATGGATGTTGTCGAGGTTACCGAAGGGAAAACCCGGTTTTTTGTGCCCAGGCAGGATCCTCATCTCCAGTTCCCGCCGGGAAGCGGCCCGGTCTTTTATAACGCACGCATGGAACTGAACCGGGACGCCACCATCGTCCTGCTCTCCACGCTAAGGCCGGCGAGCTACCTCGACGCCATGGGTGCGTCCGGTGTCCGGGGCCTCAGAGTGGCGCACGAGGTCGGGATACCGGTGACGATCAACGACTGGAACACGAAGGCAGTCGATCTCATCCGGCAAAACGTGGAAGCGCTGGGTCTCGCTGCCGAGGTCACCCATGAGGACGCGAACGTGTTGATGAGCGGGAGGAAGTTCGACGCCGTCGATCTTGACCCCTTCGGAACACCGGCGCCGTTCGTCGACTCCGCGGCCCGGAGTGCCGGGAACCACCTCTTCGTCACCGCCACCGACACCGCGCCGCTCTGCGGGGCCCACCTGAAGGCAGGCATGCGCCGCTACTTCTCCCGGCCCAGAAACACCGAGTACCACGCCGAGGTCGGTCTCCGGACGCTGATGGGATTTGTCGTGCGCGAGGTGATCAAGTACGACCGCGGGGTGGAACCGCTCTTCTGCTACGCGCACGAGCACTTCCACCGGCTGCACCTGCGGCTCCGGTACGGGGCGGCGGCGGCCGACCGGGCGCTCGCACGGATCGGCTACGTGATGCAGTGCCCGCAATGCCTTTATCGTTCGGAACAGGCCGGAATGATTCCCGAACCGGAGGGGTGCCCGCTCTGCAGTGCGGAACTGGTGCCGGTCGGCCCCCTCTGGACGGGGAGGATCAACGACGGCGAGACGCTTGACGCGATGCAGGAGGCGCTTCCTGCGGTCACGGTCGGGAGCGGGGCGCGGATCGGGCGGCTGCTTTCGACCTGCCGGCAGGAACTGGATACATCGAGCCACTACGACTACCACGTCATCGCAAAACGCCTGCGGGTCTCTCCCGGCGGTATCGGGACGGTCATCGAGCAACTACAAGCCCTCGGCTACCGGGCGAGCCGCGCACACTACTCGGGCACGGCGATAAAGACCGATGCGCCGCTCCCCATTCTCGAAAACGTGATCAGCGGCGGGTGACGACGGTGAGGACGTCCCCGTCCGCGAGTTTGTGGTTGATGCCGACACGCTGCGCGTCGTGTTTGGCCGAGTTGCCCCAGACCTTCGCGTAGCGGAACTTGTCTGCGAAGTCGCGGTGGAGGCGGTTGCAGACGTCCTCGACCGTTGCCGGGCTCCGGATGATCAGCGGCTCGTCCATATCCGCGGGGCCGCCGACCGGCTTTAAGTAGACCCGCATGAACCTCAGGTTCTCGAATATAGCGTCCTTGAGGTCTTCGATGCGGTAGCCGCTGTGCGCCGAGACCATGATGGGCGGCTCGCCAAACCGTTCGGTCAGTTCTTTCTCTATCTCCGCCCGGGCCTTCTCGTCCACCAGGTCGACCTTGTTGACCGCGATGAACGCCGGGACGTAGACCCGATTGCCGATCATCGCGTCGATGAAGTCGTCCTGGCTGACGCCCTCGCGGATCAGGACGTCCGCATTGACGATCTTGTTCTCCGCGAGGATCGAGCGGATCTCCTCGATGTCGAGATCGACGGCGCCGACGGTGTTCAGCCTGATACCGCCTGAACCGGCCTTCTTTATAGTGATATCGGGTTTCTGCCGGTTGATCCGGATCCCGGCGTCGTAAAGCTCGCGGAGAAGGACATCGGTATGCTGCTCGTTGAAGACATCGACCAGGACGAGGATCAGGTCGGCGCTCCGAACGACGGCGATCACCTCTTTTCCGCGGCCCTTGCCCATGGCGGCGCCAGCGATCAGGCCGGGGATATCCAGGATCTGGATCTTCGCACCCCGGTGCTCCATCGAACCGGGGATGACGGAGACGGTCGTGAAGGCATAGGACGCCGTCTCGCTGATATCGGAGCCGGTGAGCCTGTTGAGCAGCGTACTCTTTCCAACGGATGGGAAGCCGACCAGGACGACGGTGGCGTCGCCCGACTTCTTCACGGAGTATCCCTCGCCCCCTCCGGCGGAGGCCATGGCCCGGGCTACCGCATCGTCGCGAATCTTTGCGAGTTTCGCCTTGAGGCGGCCGATGTGCTTGGAGGTCGCCTTGTTGTACGGGGTATTTTTGAGTTCGTCCTCTATTTCCCGTATCTGCTCTTCGACAGTGCTCATTGCTGCCGATACACGTATGCTGGGAAGCTACTTATGGATGTCTGTGATGGAAATCATGAACCGAAGGGAAAATTCCGGCCCATACTGCGCCCCGATTGCGTGGTTGCCCACAGGACTGGAGAAGGAGGGGCACGGGACAGGTTTAAATATGATAAAGGCCAATAATTTAGAGCACATTGGTGCAATGCGCTGCTATAGTGTAGACCGGCCAATCATGAGGGACTCTCACTCCCTCGACTGGGGTTCGAATCCCCATAGCAGCATCCTTTTGCGACTGTTTTGACGTCTTAACCCGGAGTATCCGGCATTGTCGACAACCGCTTGCAACCCGCCCGTATCATAAGAGCGGAGAGAATACGAACGCTCATAGCGGTTGCCGGCAGAATAGAGATCAACATGCTCTTCCTTTCAGCACAGGAGTCAGCGGAGTGGTCCGGTCTTGCAGATGAGGTTCTCAGGAGCGGGACTACGCCGGGCACCTACGACGGCGAGATCCGGCCGAATCTGCTCTCTGCCTTCGACTACTACATAGGGACGGTGCTTGCCGCCCACGGGCGGGCCGCAGAGGGGATCGAATGGCTGAGCGCCGCTGCCCTGGCGGAGGAGAGCGATCTCTTCTCTGCGGGCTTTCTCCTCGGCTTCCTCGAGCGCCACAATGGGAAACTCGCCATGCCCACGGTGGCGTTTGCCGACCCGCGCCCGTTCATGCACTTTGCCGGTGTCCCCATGATGCGGGAGGCAAGAAAGCGATTCATTGCACACTGCGGCAACAGCCTGCCGCAGTTCGATACGCCGTTCTCCATGATGGACATCGGGTGCGGCGACGGAGGGCTCACCGTATCGCTGCTGGGGCACCTGCTGGATACCGGCAGGATAACTGAGATTGCCGAAGTCCTTCTCATCGATCCGTCGCCGGCAATGGCCGCCCTTGCTGAGAAGACCGTCTGCACTGCATTCCCCGATCTTTGTATCGAGACCGTGAACGGCCGGGTCCAGGACTGTTCCGACAGCATCGATCACCGCTTCGATCTCGCCGTCAGCTCGCTCGCATACCACCACATGCCTCTTGAGCAGAAGAAGATCCACCTCACGCGGCTCAAACCCTGGATTGATCACTTCGTCCTCTTCGAGCTGGATGCGAACAACGACACCCCGGAGATGTACTCCCCGGAGCTCGCACTCTCGGTCTACCAGTCGTACGGGGGTGTCGTTGATGCCGTCTTCTCGCACGACGCCCCGGTGGACGTGGCCGTCGCCTGCGTGGACCTCTTCCTGATGACGGAGGTCATCTCGTTCCTCACGCAGCCCCGAGGTGTGAGGACCGATTATCATATGCTGCAGGGCCAGTGGCATGCGCTCTTCACGGAATGCCTGGGCCCGGAGTTCACTCCCTGCTGCCACTCACCCTGCCATGCGGACGAGCATACGACGCTCTTTACGATGCATTACGGGCGGGAGGCGTAGGCAGGATGGATGCGATATCGTACCCGACGATGTTCCCCATCAGCCTGTTTCTTGCCGTCGTGTGCGCCGGCTGAAGAGGCCGGCACAGGATAGTGTCCGATGCCAATCTAGAACTACGGGAATGTTCAATATCTAAACAAAGGTCAGAAAAGACAGTAACCCGACCCGGGTCAGGAATGCCCAACAGCAGCATCCGGTTCGTCAACACCTGCCTTCCGAGACGTTTCCCATGGACCAACTCCCCTACCGAAACGATAGATCTCAGAGACATCTCGGGAACCGCGGCCTCCTCGTCCTTATTGCGCTGCTCTCCGCCTTCGTCCCGCTCTCGACCGATCTCTACCTCCCCGCCCTTCCCCGGATGGGCGACTACTTCGGCGTCTCCGCCGGCCTCACCAACCTGACCCTGATCCTCTTCTTCCTCTTCTTCAGCCTCGGGCTGCTCTTCTGGGGGCCGCTCTCTGATCGGTACGGGCGGCGGCCCGTCCTCCTGGCCGGACTTGCCCTCTACATCGCCGCAAGCGCCGGGTGCGCGGTATCGTGGGATATCTGGCTCCTGATCGCCTTCCGCATCCTCCAGGCCGCTGGCGGCAGCGCCGCCTCCGCGGTTGCGATGGCGATGGTCAAGGACGTCTACGACGGGCGAAAGAGGGAGTCGGTGCTCGCGCTCGTCCAATCCATGGTCGTCGTCTCGCCCGCCGTCGCCCCGGTCCTCGGGGCGTTCATGCTCCCCTACACCTCGTGGCGGGGCCTCTTCGTGACGCTCGCTCTCATCGGCGTCGTCTCGATGGTTGGCGGCCTCCTCCTCGAGGAGACCATACCCTCGCGGTATAACGGCACCGTGGCGCAGTCCGTCCGCCGGCTCGGGGCCGTGCTCAAAAACCCCAATTTCGCCTCGCTCCTCGTCGTATTCTCCCTCGTGAGCACCGCGTCGCTTGCGTTCGTCTCCGCGTCGTCGTATATCTATCAGGAGGGGTTCGGCCTCTCGGAGCAGTGGTACAGCTTCTACTTCGCCCTCAACGCCGTCGGCCTGATAACGGGGCCGTTCCTCTACCTCTGGCTCTCCCGACACGCGAGTCGCCGCTCGATTGTCGGGGCCGGGTTCGCCGTCATGGTCGCCGCAGGCGCACTGGTCTGCCTCTTCGGGAACATGGGGCCGCTGGCCTTTGCCCTCGCCCTCTTCCCGGCCTCGCTGATGGGGAGCTCTGTCCGGCCGGCGGGTGCGTTCCTGATGCTCGACCAGCAGAAGGAGGATACCGGCTCTGCATCCGCCCTGATCAACTGCGCAGGCCTCGTCTTCGGCAGCGGCGGGATGGTTCTCGTCTTCCTTGCCGGGGAGAACCTCGTCCTCGGCCTCGGGGCGATCAACGTGGCGGTCGGGATTGCGTGTCTTTTAGGGTGGGCGGCGATCGGGAAGCGGGGGCTGGTGAGGTTCTGAGGAGAGGCGCAGGCGATGAGAGGATCTAAATACATGCACATACACATACACAGACATGGGAACTAGGACGATCAGTATCAGCGATGATGCATACGAGAGGCTTTCCCGGCTAAAAGGCCCCTCGAACATGAGCTTCTCCGAAGTGATCCTGAAGTATACCCCCCAAAAGAAGAAACTCTCGGATATCCTCAAAGAATTCGGGCCGAATCTCGCGCTGGCCGATTCGGTCGCGGAAGCCTCGCATGAGATGAGACGATCTTCGATGCGAAAGGTCGACCTCGATGCCGACGCTTGATACATCGTTCCTCATCGACCTGATCCGGCACGACCCGGAGGCGATGAGAACGCTCGAAGCGATAGAGCAGGAAGGACTGCCGCTTGCAGCCACGGCGATCAACGCCCTTGAACTCTACCGCGGCGCGTTCCTCTCGGCATCGGTGCAGGAAAACCTCCGGGAAGTCGAAGCGATCATGGCGGCGCTGATCGAACTTCCGATCACCGACGAGACCTACCGGATCTTCGGCGCACTCGCTGCCGAACTCCGGGAGAACGGCAGACCGATCGGTGATTTCGATGAGGTGATCGCTGCAGTCACGCTCGCGAACGACGGCGAGATTGTCACCCGGGACGATCATTTCACCCGCGTACCGGGGCTGAAGGTCAGGATGTATTAGGGACTCGCGAGCGGCTCCATTCTCGCAAAATTTTACCCGCGGCACCTGTAGCCCGGCGCCGCGGAACGTTCATATGTCCGGCCTAGCGGCTCTGCAAGGCTCCCCGATCCGCAATCTCCGAGCGATAGAACCTTTGCAGGGCGAGCGGCTCTGGAGGAGATTGCTAAAAAGGTGATTGGCAAAATTAATGCCGCGCGACTCCGATCTTCTGGGAAGGGGTTTTGGTATGGGTCGGGATCTTGATACGCGGTTCTCGCAGTTACTTGAGGCGATAGCAAAGCGTGAAAACACAACCGTTGAGATGCTGGGAAAAACATTCGCATCCGACGAGATGGAGAACAGAAGAACGTTTTACCCTCAATTGAAGCAGGTTCTCTTGCGGCAGGAACTGGATATTGAAGAATTTAGAGAGGTTATTAAGAATTGCTGGGCGGTAAGGGGCAAATTCGAGCCCATACACTTCAAAAAGTTTACCGAAGATGGAAAAGCCGCGATTCAGGCGATTCGGGAACTCAGCAAAGATTTTCCGCAGGATGACGCTGAAGCAGCCGCCCGGATAGATGCGTTTATTGAAGAAACAGTACGCCTTGGATATAAGGACAAGAAAGGTTCCCCAAACCGGTCCGGAGCAGCTGCGCTGTGTAGCGTTTTGTTGACCTCGCTCTTTCCAAGCAAGTTCGTAGATTTCAAGCAAGGACGGTGGAGAAAATTTGCTCAAACATTAGACTATGACATTCCATATCCCGGTGGTGAGGGGTATGGTCGGGCCATCTTGTGGGCAGGAAGCTTCGCGGCGAGTGTTGCAGGAACCATGTCTTTCAGGAGAATATGGAAAGACGAGTACTCCCTGTGGATGCTCGCAGGGATTGCCTGGATATTGCCCGACTTAAACCAGACTCCTGGAGAGAATGGCGATCAACCACCTGATAAAAGCAAAGATACCGAAATAGCAACCCTCCTAGCGCACAACAAACAGGTCATTCTGTACGGCCCTCCGGGCACAGGAAAGACATACCGCGCGAACAACTACATCTCGCATCTCAACGTCCATGACTATGAGGTTCATGAAGAATCCCTTCTCGATCAACGGATCTTCTCCGTGACTATTTATGAGCCAAGAGACGGCCAGATCCGGGACATGGTCCCGGGAACCCGTTTCGTCTATGACTGGAAAGGGAGGCGAAACTGGCAGACATACTTTGACGAACTCCAGGAAGGCGACATAGCGCTGGCATACAACGCTGGAAAGGTCCGCCGGTTCACTACGGTGGTCAGGTGTACTCGAAAAGAATCAGACTCTATAGAATTTGAGGTAGCTCAGCAGTTTAACGGCCCATCATTCGAGGACATGAAGAACGATCTCGGATTGAAAGTGTCTATCCTGGTGCGGATACAAATGGCATGCAGCCTGAAACGGCTAAGTCAGGTCGAACTGCAACGGATTATCGCTCTTTCGGATGGCCTGACATACGAGTCGCTCGGTATCGAACTAAAGAAGATCCGGGAGACAATTCCAAACAAAGTGTTCGTCACCTTCCACCCCTCCTTCGGCTACGAGGATTTCGTCGAAGGCCTCCGGCCGCTCACGACCGACGACGGCACCCTCACCTACCGCGTGGAGGACGGCATCTTCAAGACACTTTCCCGCCGTGCATTCAACGTTCTCGCGGAAAGGGCGGGAATTGAGGAGCGATGGAACGAATCCGAGAGTATCCCGCACCTTGACGATACTGAGAAGGGAGAACTGCTGAAAACTGCACCGGAGGTACCCTTCTACCTCATCATCGACGAGATCAATCGCGGAGACATCTCAAGGATCTTCGGAGAACTGATCACGCTTCTTGAGGCCGACAAGCGCTACTGCGGAGAGAATGAGATCACGATAACCCTCCCCTACTCCAAAGAGAAGTTTGCAATCCCGCCGAACCTCTACATCATCGGCACGATGAACACTGCCGACAAATCGATATCGCTCGTCGACGCCGCGCTCCGGCGCAGGTTCGGTTTCATCGAGATGATGCCCGACTACTGTGTTCTCAGAAACCTCCCCGGCGATAATGACGATGAGGTCGGGGAGATCGTCGATATCGCCACGGATGCCCTTGAAACGATCAACGAGAGAATAACGGGGAATTATGACCGAGATCACCAGATCGGCCACAGTTATCTGATGAAAGTGAGAAACGCCGAATCGCGAGACGAGGCGCTTGAGATGCTGCGCTTCGCGTGGTACCATGAGATCGTCCCTCTCCTTCAGGAGTATTACTACGACGCACCCGCCCGATTCAATGAGGTTGTCGGGAGCAAATTCGTCAAACTACTCCCAGATGAGCGTGGTTTCGAGATTCGTGAGAGACTATACGGCGATGATTTCCTCATGGCAGTCGAAGCGCTTGCGAACGGGAACCGTGAACAGGGACAGGCCGAACCAGATGAGTGAGAACCAATCGACAGCAACCCTCTTTGAATACCAGAGATACCCGTACGTATCCTCAAAGACGGATTCGTTCAGGGAGGGAACCCTTCACCTGACAGACAAGACCATCGAGCTGCTGGACTCCCTGAACAGCAAAAGACCGTTCCTTGAGATCGGCAGGGACTCGATAAAACCGTTGAATTATGTCGGGGTAGTAAGAGCCAACGGCTTCACCGTTCAGATCCTCCCTAAACTCTTTGCATGCGAGAGTTGCCGGGAGCAGAGGGCAATGGCGGCCGCAAATCTCCTCAAGATGCTTTCCCATACGGAAAACGTTCCCATCACCGAAGTGGACCCGGTAGGTCTCGATCTCAGGAAGATGAATCTCTTTGAAGTCTTCATTCACCTCTTTGCAAAGAGCCTGTTGAATACGATAAAGAACTCATTGAAGAGGGAGTATATCCGCAACTCAGATGAACTCCGCGTAGTCCGGGGGCGGATAGACTTCCGGCACCATACAAATCCCGCTCGCATGCACATCATCCCCTGCCGGTACCACGAGCTCTCGGTCGACAACCTCCTGAACCGAACCCTCAAGTATACCTGTTACCTGATGTCAAGGACAGTCTCAGACTTTACGACGATCCGGCTGCTCCGCTCGATCGTCAACCTCCTCGATCCGGTGACATTAACGCCGGTCTCCGCAGCCGAGATCGACCGTATCGCGTTCTCGCGGCTCAACCGCATCTTCGAACCGCATATCCGGATGTGCAGGATATTCCTCTCGAACTCTTCCCTCACCCTGCAGGCTTCAAAGGTCGAATTTTTCTCCCTGCTGATCCCGATGGAGAGGCTGTTTGAAGAGTTTATCAGCGCAGTCCTTGCCAGAGATCCAGCCTGCTTCTTTGGTCGGGATGTGCCGGTCAGATCGCAGGCAGTCGTGGGCAGGCTTGCCAGGGATTCGAACGGTATGGAACTCTTCAATTTGAGGCCGGATATCGTCATCGGAGCCCCCCGGATTGAGGCTATCATCGATACCAAGTATAAGCAGCTGGACCCGGGCGATCGGAAAGCGGGCGTTTCGCAGGCGGATCTCTACCAGATACATGCATATGCAGCGAAGACCGGCGCCATGAGGTGCATGCTCCTCTACCCGGAAGTGCTCCTCGAACAGAAGCGAGACTTCGTCCTCCCGGTGCGCTCCCCGGAGGGGATCGACACGGATGTTCAACTCATGATCCGGGCTGTCCAGCTCTCCCACGATCTCAATCGGCGGGAGGGATGGGAAGCGTTCTGCAGCGAGCTCCGGGAGATTGTCATGCCGCTTATCTCGGAGCAGGAACCCCGGAGATCAACAGGGTCTAGCAGGGCCGTCGTGGAGGGATGAATGATAACGTTATCCCCCAGCATCATCTCCCCTTCATCGCCCCAAGCGCCGCCCGGGCCGCCCTCCGCACCTCCGGCTCCCGGTCCTTTAAGGCCCGCATCAGCGCAAGGCGGGCACGAGGATCGCCGATCCGGCCGAGCGCCCGGGCTGCCCTCGCACGAACGCTGTAACGCCGATCGGAGAGATGGGGGATGAGCGGGTCGACCGCCGCCGGATCCCCGATCGCCTCCAGCACTGCGACGGCACGGAGGACAACCTCATCATTGGGCGAGTTGAGCAGGGGGATCACCTGCGGGAGCGCCGGCGAACCGATCTCCGTGAGCCGGCGGCGTGCGGCCGCCTCCTGCTTCGGGTTCGCCGCCCGCTCGAGCGCCCGGATCTGTTTTGCTACCACATCCGGCCGGTCGTCCTTTCGGGCGGGGGGCGCCGGCGATTCGGCCCGGATACGGCTCCCGGGGATATCCGCGGCAGGAGCCGCCGCGATCCCGCTCAAGAGTAACCCACGGAGAACCTCCGGATCACGTCCGGCGAGGACGAGGAGCCAGTGCATGCCGGTAAGGCCCAAACCCTCGCCGGTGCGCCACGCGCTCTCCACCATCGCCACCCACCCCTCGTCGGTAAGAGGCCCGGAACAGGATGCGAGCGACCCGGCAAGGTCACGGCGGAGCCGCTCCGGGATCGCCTCGAGGATCGCATCGACCCGGATCGTGCCGAAATCGTCCGTCGCGATGTACCGCCGGCTCCGGAGATAGTCGCGGACGGTCGCTTCGCTCCTCTGCCGGAACCCGGCGATCCCGTCATCCGCGTCGAGAGCGTGCAGGACCGGGATATCGAGGAGGAGCGCAGTATCCCGGATCCAGGCAAGGTCGTTCTGGTAGGCGAACGCATCCTCCGCGTCGACGTATGCCTGCGGCAGGGCGATAAAATGGTGAAAGACCGGTTCTTTCCCCGGCCGTTTCCGGAGAATCCGGCCCATGCGCTGCACCAGCTGCAGCCGCGTCTTTGAGGACGCGACGTTGATCCCGATCTCCGCGTCCGGAACGTCGATACCCTCATCGAGCATTTTCGGCGCAACCAGGACGCCGTGGCGTGCCGACCGGAATCGATCGAGGGACCGTTGCACCTCGGCCCGGGGTATCCCCGAATGGACACGGTAGGCATCCACCGAGCCGGCAAGAGCGTTGTAGATGGCGTCGCAGGTTGCGATATCCATCGAAAAGACGATGCACTTCTTCGCCGCCCCGAGCTGCCGGGCAAGCTCGATCGCTCTCGCCGTCTTCGGTGCCGACCGGTGGATGATCATCCGACGCCGGTAAACAAGCCCTGTGAGCCGGTACCATGCCTCCGGGAGGTCGGCAGTCCGGTAGCGGAGGTGCCGCATCAGGCCGACGAACTCCGCGATGCTCGCAAAGCGGTCGAACCGGGAGTTCGACAGCCTCCGGATGATCTCCCGGTGCCGGCCGTTAATGACGGCAAGTTCCCTGACGATCTGCTCGGAGAGGTTCTTGAACTCCTCGTTTTCCCGCACGTCGAGGTAGGTCGTATGGAGGTGGAGCGAGAACGACGGAACGACCGCGTCTGCCCGGGCATCCTTGAGGGAGTAGGTGTAGGCCGTCGGGCCGAGAGCCCGGTCGAGCGGGTGACGGCGCTCCTTCCCCTCGATCGTCGCCGAGAGCCCCATCCTCCACTTCGCGGAGACGGTGAGCGCCTTTCTGAACTCTCGCCCGGCGCTGTGGTGCACCTCGTCGACGATCAGGAGATCGGCACGGTAGCGGTCCGGGGAGCGGTAGACCTTCTGGAGCGTCTCGAACCGGAGCGAAAGACGGCCGCCGTAGGAGAGCGGCACCGTATAATCGGCACCCGGATTGCCGGAGAGCCCGAGTTTCTCGATGGCTTCCCGGCGCCACTGGTTGAGCAGGGCGCGGGAATGGGCGAGCACCAGCACCTCCAGGCGCCCGTGCACCTCATAGAGCCTCAAAGCAGCCGCAAGCCCGACGAGGGTCTTTCCGGTCGCCGTCGCCATCTCAAGGATGCCCCTGCCGCCGGCACGGAGCCAGGCCTCGAGCGCCCGGCTCTGGTGCGGCCAGAGCGGACAGAGCAGTGTGGGGCGACCGGCCAGGTCCGAAAGTGCATCGGTCTCTTTCAGCCATGCACAGAACGCGTCGGCGTTCCCCGCTTCCCTGAGCCGGGTGAAGAGCTCCATTGCAAAGAGGCCGCTTCCGGCCGCAAAGAGCGCCGAGACCTCGTCGACGATCTCCGGGAGAAGCCCCGTATCGAGGCCGATCTTCTTGAGGACGGCGATCTTCTGGGTCTCCGGGAACGGGTGGAGCGCACGGTAACAGAGATGACGGAAACGGGAGAACTCCTCCAGGGCCTCGCCCGGAAGGCAGGTACCCCTGTTCCGGCCGGAAAAGAGGAGAAAAGCAGTCTCTGCGACGTAACGCTCGAGGCGTTCGTAGTGATCGCCGTTTGGGTCCAGACGGAGGACGAATCGGCCGTCCTGTCGGAGAGAATTTTCATAGTAATTCAGCAGTTCTTCGTCCGCTATCCCGAGCGCCGCCGCTGGCGGAAGCGGGTCGAGGACCCGACCCCGGAAAGAGTCGAAGGTGAACTGCTCGGGGTCTGAGAGGTAGTCAATCTCGTGTGGCAGGAGTCGCCGCATGGTTCTCGCTGTGTGTTCACGCATACGATTGTTTCAGCACCGGATGAGGTATTCTGCGAATCAGGCCCCCGGTTCGCTTATCACGACCGGCAGAATCCGTCCCGAACAAGGACATGATAATGGGAGAGGTGTTCCGGCGTGCTGCCCATTCTGGTTATTCACGCCTTGCGTTAAATGTTACCCGGATTGGTATGCCCCGCCTGGAACCAGCGGGAGATCCGGGAAGAATATCTCTGCAATCCGGGTTTCCCGGGGCGTAACAGCGGCATCCCGAAGGCGGACAGAACCCCCTTACGAATTTGTCATGTAGAATCATTACAAAACCTATAAAGCAGATATGATACCACGCTGTAAGGTTCATACCGACCTATCGGGTTAGTTTTCCGGGAGACGGTTCATCTGTCAGGGAACACGAACTGCAAGATCATAGTGATGTTCGAGTAAAGATACTCAAAACGTGAGGAGACAACCATGGCAAAGAGAATGCTGAGTGAGTTCGAATCATACGACCTCCTGAAACAGTACGGCGTACCGGTGCCCGAACACGCGATCGTCAAGAACCCCGCCGAAGCAGGCAAAGTAGCAGAGAAGATCGGTTTTCCGGTCGTCATGAAGATCCACTCGCCCCAGATCGTTCACAAAAGCGATGCAGGCGGTGTAATTGTCAGTATCTCGTCAAAGCAGGCTGCAGAGGAGGCGTTCACGAAGATCGTCGCAAACGCGAAGGCGTACAATCCCGAAGCCGAGATCAAGGGCGTCATCGTCGAGCAGCAGGCGGCGCCGGGGCTTGAACTGATCATCGGCGGGAAGACCGACCCGGCGTTCGGGAAGGTGCTCACCTTCGGTATGGGCGGCACCCTCGTCGAGCTGATGAAGGACGTCACCCTGCGAATCCTGCCGATCACCGAGGAGACCATCCGGCAGATGATCAAGGAGATCCACGGCTACCCCATAATCCAGGGTTACCGGGGGACGAAACCCCGAGACGAGGAGACGCTCGTTCAGGTGATGTGGGCGATCAACTGTTTCTTCGCCGAGAACACCAACGTCGTGGAGTTCGATATCAACCCGGTCAGGCTGTATGAGTCGGGAGCCTGCATCGTCGACGCTCGTATCTTCGTCGACGAGGAGGCAGCCGAGAAGGTGGCAAAAGAGCGGCCCTTCGTGCCGATCGAGTACTTCACTCCCCGGTCGATAGCGGTCATCGGAGCGTCGTCCGAACCCAAGAAGATGGGCTACGCCATCATGCACAACCTCCTCCACTTCCCGGGGCAGCTCTACCCGGTGAACAATAAGCGTCCGGAAGTGCAGGGGCTCAAAGCGTATGCTTCTATCCTCGATATCCCGAATCCCGTCGATATGGCGGTCATCACCGTCCCGGCAAAGCATGTCCCGAGCGTGATCGAGGAGTGCGGGCAGAAAGGAGTCGCGATGGTGGTCATCATCACGGCCGGGTTCAAGGAGACCGGGGAAGGTGGAAAAGCACTGGAAGACCGGATCCTCCAGATCGCAAAGGGCTACGGCACGCGGATCATCGGCCCGAACTGTCTCGGCCTGATCATCCCACCGAAGGGCATCGACACCACCTACGTTCACGAGTCACCCAAACCCGGCAATATAGCCTTCATCTCCCAGAGCGGGGCTATCGTCAACACGGTGGTCGACTGGAGCATCGCCCAGGATATCGGGTTCTCCGTCGTCGTCTCGGTGGGCAACCAGGCGGACCTCAACTTCATCGACTACCTCAGGTTTGTGGAGCGGGACCCCAAGACCAAAGGCATCATCCTCTACATCGAGGAGATCCAGGACGGCAAGACCTTCATGAAGGTGGTGAGCGAAGTCTCGAAGACCAAACCTGTCGTGGCAATCAAGTCCGGTTCGTCGGCGAAGGGCCAGGCAGCAGCCTCGTCCCACACGGGTTCGCTCTCCGGATCGTATGACGTCTACATGGAAGCCTTCCGCGAGTCCGGCGTGATCCCCGTCCACACCCTGACCGGCACGTTCCAGGTCGCGGAGATGCTGTCGAGCCCGAAGGGCTACCCCCGCGGCAAGCGTGCAGTCGTGATCACGAACGCCGGTGGTTTTGCCGTTCTCTCCTCCGACTACGCCGAACGCTACGGCATCGACCTGATCAGCCTGCCGCCGAAGGTTCTCAAGGAGCTCAACGACCTCCTGCCTGATTTCTGGAACAAGAACAACCCGATCGACCTTCTTGGCGACGCCAACGAAAAACGGTTCGAGCAGGTATTCAGCGTGCTCGCCAAGTACCAGGACTGCTGGGACATCGCGTTCGTGGTCGGGTTCCCGAACCTCGTCATCGGTTCAGAGCAGCTCGCAAACCAGATCATCCGGTTCTCGGAGAAGACCGAGAACATGATCGTCGCGACGCTGCTCGGCGGCGACTCCATGGAGCGGGGCCGCAAAATCCTCAAGGAGAACGGCATCCCGCTCTTTGAGGAACTTGACTTCACCTTCCGGGTGATGGGAAGAATTCTCTGGCAGAGATTCCGGTAAGGCCTCTCCCAAACAATTACCCTTTTTGATGCTCTCCGGCTGTCCGCATCCCGGAATACCAGGACGGTCAGTCAACACAGTCTCCGGACACCCGCCTGCCGTCCTTGTGCCAGACCACCAGGAACGACGAGAGAACGGTCAACGTATAACAGGCCCAGAAGAGCGGGATTGCGGTACCGGAATCCGATCCTTCCGAGACGAACCGCATAACACCGACAACCATCGATACCATAACGGCTGCAATCACGAGAAGGACCGGTGCTATCCGGACCCGGGACCGGCCGGCAGACCCTGAAAGCACCTTCGGCGTCACGACGAACGGCAGGTGTTTTCCGGAGACGGCATACCAGATAGCCCGGGCGTAGACGAACGCGAGCGTGTTGAAGATCGCCTGCGAGAACGCGAGGTCGCGCAGGGAGTACTGCCGCTCCCGGATACTGACGATGACCTGGATCCCGATCACCACCGCAAGCACCACGGCAAAGACCGGAGGGAGCCATACAGGGAGGATCGGGATGCCGAAGATCAGTGTGGCGACGGGGAGGAGGAAGAGCACCAGGTTGACCCCTCCAAGCAGGTAAATTGAGACGGTCACGACGAACTCGAGCCAGTGGATCGGGGTCATGCTTCGCGGGTGCACCACAAGTTGCCGGAGGATGGTCCCGAGAAGCCTGGTGTTTCCGTATGCCCAGCGGAACTGCTGCGTGAAGTACGCAGCGAGGTTCGGCGGCGCAACACCCTCGGCATACACCGCATCGAGAAAGATTCCCCGGCATCCCCGGAGATGAAACGTGAAAGAGGTGGCGATGTCTTCGGCGATGCACTCCTCGTCCATCCCCCCGATTCCCGCAAGATGGCTCACCCGGAAGATGCAGTTCGAGCCGGTCAACATGGCGGTACGGTTGACGGAGAGCCCCCGGCAGACGTGCTTGTTGTAGATATGCTGCTGGTAGGAGAACGTGACGCTTATCGGGTCGTGAGGTTCGGAGCGGAAGAACTGGGGCGTCTGAATAAAGGATACGGCGGGATCGGCCTCAAGGATGGGGATGAGGTCGGTGAGGATCGTCGGCTTCACCTTCTGATCGGCGTCGATGACCAGGAGATACGGTGTATCGCCATCGAGAAGCGGGAGGGCATGGTTAATCGCGCCGGCTTTAAAACCGCTTCTGTGGTTGCGGTGGACATAACGGAGGTTATACCGGCGCGATATATCCTGCATTGCCGTGCGTTTTCGCGCGTCAGTAGAGTCGTCGAGAAGGAAGATACTGAAGTCCGGGTAAGAAACTGCCGTGCACGCCCGGACGCAGGACTCGACCACGCAGGGCTCCTCGTTGTAGACCGGGATCAAGACTGCGACGTGGCAGGGGGCCGCACTTATCTCTTGCGCCGCAATAGGGCGTTCCGCATAGGCGTAGAGCGACCGAAGGAGGTGATCGGCATAACTCATGAACTGAATCACCCCGAACGCAGTGACGGCGACCAGGAAAAGGGAGAGGACTCTCGCATAAAGGCTCCATTCGTCGCTGGTGAATATGAGGGAGATGTCCCGAAGGAGGACGAACGTGAGCAGCATCATGAGCGTGGCGGTAAAGAGTGAGATACGTGCTGCAGTCTTCATGATGGGTCCACCGCCGTCTGGATGTTATCGTGCAGAGAGGCCTCGTGGATGTATGACGGGACCGCGACCCGGTACCGGGTGCGGGGTCGGGCACAACGGAACGTGCGAGGCAGTTCGGATACCATCCATCATACCCGCTTACTTAAAGGTTGTGGGTATGGCCTGCGGAGCAACCCCCTCCGAGCCCCGATACGTCCCATACCGGTATTCCCGGACTTGCAGGGAAGTACCCGCCTTTTACCTTCTCAAGAAGCCCTGCATGCAGGCACGGCCGGATTGGCGCGGGTCCTGGCATCCGGACAGCTCAGGGTGGTTGAAGGCGCGGAGGACCGGCATGCCGCACAGCCTCCGGCCACCGACACTATGAAATAGATCGCTTTCCTTTCTGGTATTTGATACCTATGGCTGTACAGAAGATGGCAACTGCATCGTTGAAGAAGTATGAACTGCCGCCCCTCCCCTATGCGCCCGACGCTCTCGAACCGCATATCTCAAGGGAGCAACTCTCCCTGCACCACGATAAGCACCACCAGGCTTACGTGACCGGGGCGAACGCCGACCTCGAGAAACTGGAAAAGGCACGGCAGGAAGGCGCCGAAGTCGACATGAAAGCGCTCTTGAAGGAACTCTCGTTCAACATCGGCGGCCACGTCCTGCACGACCTCTTCTGGCCGACCATGGCGCCGGCCGGGAAGGGCGGCGGCGGGACTCCAGGAGGCGCTCTTGCGGACCGGATCGACCAGGAATGGGGCTCTTTTGACCGATTCAAGGCCGAGTTCACGAAGACAGCCGCAAGCGTCGAGGGGTCCGGGTGGGCAGCACTGTCATACGACACCATGACGAACCGCCCCATGATTATGCAGATCGAGAAGCACAACAACCACATCTACCCGACGTTTCGCATCCTGATGGTGCTTGATGTCTGGGAGCACGCTTACTACATCGATCACAGAAACAACCGGGCGGGGTTCATCGACGCGTTCTGGAACGTCGTGAACTGGGATATGGTGAGCAAGCGACTGGAAAATCTTTAGAACTCTTTTTTTCCGGGAGGACGTAGAGGATAAGCGCACTCCGAGACCGAAGTGCGTCTCAGCCTTCATCTTCCAACAGCCCGAAAGCCGCCGGAGCCATGCGAATTCCCTGCATCCAAACAATTAAGTAGTCGCTACAAGAGGGTTGTCCAGGCGACGTTATCAGCAAGGGGGAAGGAATGAATTGGTACCGAAGGTGTCATACTCTTAGTTTTAGCTGTGCCTGCTCTCCCGGGGAAGAGCGGACCCCGTGCTCCCGTATGTATGGGGGGGTGACTCCCGGAGGAACATGCTGCCCTCCGGGCAAACAGCACGCGTATCCGGCCGGCACAGGGGTTGGTTATGCTCGGTAGAGGGCTCCCGGAGACGGACCGGGCGGTGATCCGGAACGCGATCGAGGAGGGGATCATCCACCGGCTGCTGCACGAAAAGGATCCGAGATTCCAGAACTTCCAGCTCTGCAACGCATGCGGCTCCTGCACGCCGCACTGCCCCGCACGGATCAACGATCCCGGAGCGAACGGAGACCCGGGATACCTTGCACGGAAAGTGACCGCAGCCCTCCAGGCAGGCAGGTGTCCGGAGCTCAACCTTTCCGACTGCGTCCAGTGCTACTCCTGCGAGACGGTCTGCCCGAGATCCGTCAGCATCGGCGGGATCATCAACGCTGTATACGAGACGGAGCACCTGCGGCCGGTCTTTCGAAAGATGCTCCTTGACCGGGGAGGGCTTCCCCCCCAGGCCTTTCTCCCGGTCTATGTCAGCAGCGGCCGGTTCGGAAAGTTTGTTGCAAAGGCTATCCGGTATCCATCGCCGGTGGATGCCGGAGCGGTCGACGAAGTCCGGAGACTGCTGCTCCGCCCCCTCAAAGCGTCGGTCTTCTTCTCGCCCGGGCATCCCGCACCAAAACGGCTGCTCACCCGACCGGACCGGGTCTTTCACCTCAACTCCTGCTGCGCCTTCAACTACCCCGGAGCAGACCTCTCGCAGAAGAAGATCCTTACCGCGCTCGGCGTCCGGTATACGACCTCGAAGCTGCAGACCTGCTGTGGGGGTGCCCCGCACTACATGGGCGGCGCGGGTTTTGCGGACCGCCTGCTCCTCACCGCCCGGAATCTCAGCGTCATCCAGGACGCGTGCGAACCCGGCGACGGTATTCCCATCACCGGAATCTGCCCGACCTGCAGCGATTCGTATGCAGCCGCACTGGAACTGCTCTCCGGGCACGAAAACCGGGCAGCGGTGAACGAGGCGCTGGGCAGGATCGGGCGGGAAGTGAACGATCCGGGGCTTTTTTCCGTGGCGAACGTCCTCGACCTCTACCCGCTCTACCTCGATGAATTGAGAAAGCTCATCGAGACGCGGCTCTCGGGGTTGCGCGTCGGGGTGCATGTCAGTTGCCATTACCGGAAGATGAACGGTACCCTCGCCGTCCCGCCGGGGCTGCAGAACCTCACGGCAGTCACCGGGGCGCGGGTCACCCGGAGCGTGATGGAACAGTACTGCTGCGGCGGGGTCAAGAACCTCTTCGACCGGCACCAGAAAGGCCGGTCCCGCGAACTCTCGCGGCTGAACCGGCTCGTTTACCAGGACTTTATGCAGCACCGTCTGGACTTGATGGTCGTCGACTGCCCGGGATGCGAGCTGGTGTACGACCACATGGGTGTGCCGGTGCTTCATATCACCGAGCTTCTGGCGCTCGCGATGGGCGCCGACCCGCGCGGGACGGTCTACATCCAGGGTCACATGACGTCGCTCTCATCTACACTCGGCCGCATTGGGCTTCTTTAGGCGGCCTGCAGGAGTTGAGGGGCAAAGGCGTGCGCTCCCCCTCCATGGCAGAGGGGGTGACGAGTGCGAGAGGGGGCGGTGCAAAAGGCCGGGAGTGGCTTTCAGCATGTCCATAGGCGTGTTTGAGCAGCCGTAGATACTGCAGGCAATCCGGCTTCAGTGAGGCTGTCACCGCAAATCACTTATTACCCTGGATATGATTTGTTTATATAATTTTTACAAGATAAAAACTTCAAGGGGGCAAGATACTCTTATGAGTGGAGCAGGTTCGAGATTTACCCAACCAAGAGAAACTTTTCAGATCCTTGACGAGCCCGGAGTAGGCACCATAGTGCTCGACCGGGATATGCAGGTGACCTGGGCAAACACATACGCCATGGCTATTCTCTCGACGTGCGAAGAAGAGATCCTGGGGTTGGATGCCGGGCAGGTTCTCGATACGCATCTGGTGCCGCTCCTGCAAGGAAGAAGGGAGGATGCCGGGCGACTCCTCGCCACCGTGCGTGACGGGAGCGAGATACCCGGTCTCGAACTTCTGGTGCAGAACGCCCGGGGAGAAGAACGGCGATTCGTCTACTCCAGCAGGAAGATCAAGCAGGAGCCGTTCGCAGGAATGTGGGTGCTGTGCATGCGCGACGTCACCGAACGGAGGCCGACGGACGAAGGGCTGCTCTCCTCGAACAGACAACTCCTGGTCCTTAACCAGATCATGGGAGTATCCGCATCGTCCCTCTCGCTCGACGAACTGCTCGAAGCCTCGCTCTCAAAGGCCCTGGAGTTGCTCGACTTCGACATGGGACTGACCTACCTCTTAAACCCGGAGCGGACACTGGCACTCACGCGCTACCACCGCGCTGTCCCCAAGACCTACCTTGCCCGCAACAGGGCCATCAAAGTCCATCATTGGCCCTGGAATTTTGTCTTCGTGGCCGGACAGCCGCGTTACCTCGAGCGAGGAGGCGAAGGAGGCACCATCGAGGAAGAGATCCTCTCGTCACTCGGGGTCTCCACGCTTGCCTGCATCCCGATCCTCGCGGAATCGGTCGTGGTTGGTGCGCTCTTCCTCGGGAGCAGGATGAGAGATGAGCTTCGGGACGAGGAGCGCCGTCTTCTTGAGGCAATCGGGAAGGAGATCGGCTCAGGTGTCCTCCGGAGCATGCTTCACAAGCGGCTGGAAGCAGCTCACCGCGAGACGAATCTCTACCTGGACGTCATGACCCACGACATCAAGAACGCGGAGAACGTTGCGAACCTCTATTGCGACCTTCTGCTTGATATGCTGGAGGGAGACGCTGCGCAGTATGCAAGGAAACTCAAAGACTGTGTTCGGAAGAGCACCGGCATCCTCCAGAACGTCTCGACCATCCGCCGCATACACCAGGAGCCGCCCGACCTCAAACCGGTCCACCTCAGCCACGTAATCCGGGCGTCGCTCGACCGTACCCCGGAAGCGGGCATCTCGTTTGAGGATGCGCCGGCGGAGGTCTGGGCCGACGACCTGCTGCCCGAGATCTTCACGAACCTCATCGGGAACGCCGTCAAGTTCGGGGGGCCGGATGCCGGGATAACGATCCGGGTCGAGGATGATCTCGAAGAGGACCACACGGTGGTGGTGACCGTGGAGGATACCGGCCCCGGAATTCCCGACGAGATGAAAGAGGCTGTTTTCGATCGCTTCAAGCAGGGCAGAGCGCAGGGATGCGGCGAAGGACTTGGCCTGTATATCGTCGGGATGCTCATTGAGCGTTATGGGGGCAGGAACTGGGTCGAGGATCGGGTGGAGGGGAGGCCGGACCTCGGAGCATCGTTTAAGTTCACGCTGCGTGAAGTGGTGCATACAGCGGCCGACGGATATGAGGATTGATCTCCTCACACCGCCGTTGCAGCCGCCTGCCTGACGATGAGCCCTGCCGAGTACCGGCGCGCCCAGGCATACCCGAGCACCGCGCCGATCGCGTTCCCTGCGGCAACCCCCCACCAGACACCTGAGAGGCCGAGCCCGAGGTCGATGGCAAATACCCAGGCTAAGAGGATCGAAAGAACGATGTTTTGCAGGACCGTGATCGTCAGGGAGCGTGCGCCGAGGCCCGTTCCCTGAAAAAACGACGCCGAGAAGAGCCCGAACCCGACCATGGGGTAGACGAGGCTCATGACCTGGAGGTACGTCGTCAACTCCGGGGCGATCACGGCGGCATCGCCCGATGCCGTGAAGATTGCAGCGATCCGGGGGGCAAAGGCGAACGTGGCTGCGGCGAGCCCGAGTCCGATGCCGAGCCCGAGTCTCGCAGCGAACCGGAGCGCGGACTCCATCTTCCTGTACGCCCGGGCCCCGTAGGTAGCGCCGGTGACCGCGACCACTGCCGACGATATGGCGAGGATCGGTGTTAAGCCGATGCTCACGACCCGCCACCCGACCGAGTAGACCGCGACGGCGTCGGTGCTTGATATCAGGATGATGACGCCGTTCAGGGCCAGGGCCATTAGCGCAAGGGCCAGCTGCTCGGCCGCGGCAGGGAGGCCGACCTGCAGGACGTCCCGTACAACTGCGGGATCGGGCGAGAATTCCCGGAAGCACAGGGAGATGTAGGTATCTTGCTTCACAAAGAGCCAGTAGACCATCGGGACGGCGGCGATGACCTCGGCGAGGATGGTCGCCCAGGCTGCGCCGGCGATCCCCATATCGAGTGTATAGATGAGGACCGGGTCGAGGATGATGTTTGCGACCGCTCCGGCCGCCATGGCGTACATGGTCCGCTTTGCATCTCCTTCCCCGTGCATGAGCGCGTAGGCGACCTCCCCGAAGAGGAGGGCGAACGTCCCCATAAAGAGGATCCGCGCATATTCGGTGGCAGGGCCGACGGCGTCGCCCGCTCCCATGAGGACGAAGAGGTCCCCGGCGAAGAGGAAGAGCGGGATGGTGACGGCGACGGCGAGCACGGTCATCAGGAGGATGGTGTGCATTGCAACACTGCTCGCGCCGGCCCGGTCGCGGGCGCCGATCATCCGGGCGAGCGCCGCTTCGCCACCGGTGCCGAGTCCGCTCGCTAACCCGATGGTTATGATGAAGAGCGGGAATGAGAACCCGACGGCGGCAAGAGCGTCTGCACCGAGACCCGAGACCCAGAACGCGTCGACGACGTTGTAGAGGGTCATGAGGGTCATGGCGACCATCATCGGCAGGGACAGCCGGAGGATCGCGGTCTTCGGATCGGCGAGGAGTATCTTTGTTCCTTCTGTTTCTTTCTGGTTACTACTTGAGGGTGTATCGTCTTCTGAATCACTTGTCGGCATACATATCGCCTGCTGGCGTGCCCACGCCGCGGGCTCCCGAATCAATCGGGAACCGTTTCAAAGGCGGGTGGGACATCGTGCCAATCTGCTGATGTCGATTGCCGAACGGGTTCAGGTTATATGGCAGAACCGAAAGCGGCCATGTTATGGCCGTTCCAGTTCTTCGATTTCTGAACTCTATAGGGCAATACAGGACAAATATGGGCGCGGATCAGTAGATATACCTTCGCACCGGCCGGATGGAAACGGGCGGCCGGTCGTCCTGTTACGGCGTCTCTCCCTCCAATTGAGGGGTATCCGGTTCCCCGGCAGGTTGAGAGGGCGCCGCCTCATGCCGAACCGATAAAAACCACGGTGTTGGACCCCGATAGAAAAAATGAGATGATATCAGCGGGAGGGAATCCCGGTAGCCGCCTCTACTCCGCGTTTCTTCACGGCACGGTCGTACATGAGCCAGTTCTCCTCCCACTCCGGGTTCCGGTCGCGGAGTTGCTCGAGCACCCGCCGCCGGATCTCGCCGGAGGGCATCCCGTCGTAAGCGACCCGTTCGATGGCCTCCCCGATTGCCCTGGCCTCTTGTGGCGGCGCCCCTGATTTCAGCGCGCTCACGATCACTTTCTCCCGCATGAACGGTTCCCTTCTGCCGTCAAGTTTGACCACATCGACCAATTTCATCACCTTCCGATGGGGTGAGGGTTCACCCGGGAAAGATAAGGATTTCGATCACCCTCCGGCAGCCGTGCAACACGGCACCGGTCGGGGTCACCGCAGACCGCCAAAGATGATGACATTCTGGATGCCGCGGCCGCCGAGCAGGCTCATGGCACTCTCAAGCAGGAAGTCGGAGCCGAGAATCCGGTCGGCCATCCTCTTCGTTCTTGCGGCGGCGAGGAGTTCCCGGCCTATTGCCGAGCGCCACTCCCGCTCGTAGGCCGCGAGGGGCTCGCCGTGCAGCAGGTGGCGTGCCGCCGCAAGCCCGGCGAGCCTCCCGCAGATCATCGCGGGCGCGATGCCTCCCCCGTTGGACGCGACGACGTGGCCCGCGGCGTCGCCGACGGCGAGGACGTTTTCGCGGACGGTCTCCCTTATGGGGCCGGAGACGGGCACGAACCCGGCCTGGATGTCCCGGGCGGTAAAGCCGTGCTGCGCAAGGAAGGCCCGCAGGAGAACAGGAACCGGGGTGTCTTTCTTCTGCACGCCGAGCCCGACGTTTGCACATCCCAATTTCGGGAAGATCCACGCATACCCTCCCGGGGCAATGCGGTTTCCGAAGAAGAGTTTCAGGCGGTCGCCGAACTCCCCATCGACCCGGCAGGTGATCGCGGGAGCGAGCACGACGCTCCTCGCCATCCCGGCCGAGCGGCAGACGGGAGAGAGCGGGCCGTCCGCGGCGACGACGACGCTGGCCTCGACGTTGCCCCGGCTGGTCATGACCCGCCGCCCTTCCCGGCCGAGGAACTTTGTATCCGGCGAGAGCACGGCACCCGCACGGGCGGCCGCATCCGCAAGGTGCTGGTCGAATGCATCCCTATCGACGGTGTAGCCGGGGAGATCGAACCCGTACTCCCGGCCGCCGGGGGAGACGGCGACGGCGCTCCGGATCTTCCGCCGGACGAGCCCGGGGTCGATAGGGAAGAGTTCGTCGAGCCCGGGGGCGTTCGGGAGCGCACTCGCAAGAACCTCCGGATCGGCGTTGAACTCCCCGCAGCAGACGGGAACCCCGATAACTCTGCGTTTATCGATCAGGAGGACGTCGAGCCCCTCCTGTGCCGCGTAACGTGCGGCGGTGCTCCCGGCGGGGCCTGCACCGACGACGACTACGTCGCACCGATCCAGCATCGGTGCTTCTGTGAGAGACAAAAGGGGATAAAAGAGTGGGGTGGCAGACGGGAAGAAGTCAGTCTTCGCTCTTCGCCCGCAGCCGCGCGATCCTTTCGGCCACCCGCCGTCTCGCCTCCTCTGTCGCCGCGACATCCCGGCGAATCACGATCTCGAGGGTATCCCCCTCCCGGGCTTCCGGGGGGAGGAGGGAGCGGGGGATTGTGAAGCGAACCGACTCGTCCTCGCGGAGGAGGAGGACGGCGAGCCCCTCCTCTACCCGGTCGAGACTTGCCCGGAAGGCCGACTCATTCTGCATAATCACCGCTCCATGGTGCTGACGACCGTACCGTTCGCATTGGCGAGCGTGGCAAGGTCGCCGTCGTTGTTCCAGACCCCCGTCCCCCGGCCCCAATAGAGGTCGATCGCGGTGTCGTTGCCCGCCCCGGAGTGGACGGTGACGTCTGCGCCCGGATCGAGGGTGAAGGCCGGGAAAGTGTAGGTGTTGCGCGTCCCTTCGTCGGTGATCGTCCAGCCGGTGAGGTTGACCGCCGTCTTATCCGCGTTCATGACGGTGATCCGCTCTTCCTGGACATCGAGGTCGGCGATGTAGACGCCGGAGGAGGGGACGGGGGTAGCCGTCGGTGCGGTCGTTGCGGCCGCTGTTGTTGCCCCGGCCGTCACGGTAGCGGCAGGTGCCTCGCCGGCCGCAACGGTAAGCATCTGGCCGTCGGTGGCGACGATGACGGTCCCGTCAAGGTCGGTTCGGTAGATGCGCGATCCGGTCGCCTCGAGGCGTTCGACCGCTTCCTCGTGGGGGTGGCCGTAGTCGTTCCCCTCACCGACCGGGATGACGCTGATCGCGGGGCTGACCACGGAGAGGAACTCCGCCGAGGATGCGTACCGGCTCGCGTGGTGGCCGACCTTCAGGACGTCGGCATCGAGGTCGAGGCCGACCGCCGCCATGCTCTCCTCCGCCGGAGTCCCGGCATCGCCCGTAAAGAGGTAGGAGATATCCCCGTACGTCATCTTCAGGACGACCGAGTCCTCGTTAGCGTCACCGAGTGGCTGTGCGCCCGGGTTCAGGATCAGGATCTCGAGGTCGGGATCGAGGGCAATCGTCTGCCCGCGCTCTGCTGCGGTGTAGGATATCCCCTGGTCTTCGACCAGGGCGAGCAGGTCCTCGTAGGTCGCGGTCGGGTGCGGCTGTGCCGCATCAACGAACCGGCCGACCGGGTACGCGGAGATGACGTCGGCAAGACCGCCGATGTGATCGGAGTGTGCGTGAGTCGCCACGACCACATCGAGCCGCTCGACGCTCCTATCCTCGAGATACGCGATGACGCGCTCCCCCATCCCGCGCTCGCCGGCGTCGATGAGCATGGTCTTGTCGCGGAACTCGATCAGGATCGAGTCGCCCTGCCCGACGTCGATGAAGTGGACGGCGAGATCGCCGGAGAGATCGGAGCCGATATCCGGCTGTTCGGAGGGGCCGGAGCAGCCTGCGGTGATGATGCAGGCTATGATACAGGCACAGAGTGCAGTGTGGACCAGGTATCGTGGTGTGAACGTCATGCTGCCTCAAGATGTATCGGGCTCCCGGTTATAAGTGCGCTCGGGTCGGGATGGACGGGTCGGCGGCGGGAGAATACAAGAATGGAAAGGGTCATATGCGCCGGGCGGCATCCTTAACTGTTAAGGACGATGACAGGCGCTTCCTCTCTTGAGATCTACCGTGAGTTCCACGAAGAGATCCAGGCGATCTTCCGCTCAAGGCTCTTAACCCAGATCCTGATCGCGCTCGGGAGCGAAAACAGGTCGCTCTCGGCCCTCCGCGATGTCACGGGGAGTTCGTCGCAGGCGCTCATCCCGAAGATCCGGCAGCTCGAGGCCCTGCAGTATGTCGAGCAGGTGCGTGGCGACTATGCGCTCACCCCGATCGGGAAGCTCGTCGAACCGGAGATCGAGCGGCTGGTGGCGCTCATGGGAGTGCTCGGTCGCCACCGTGAGTTCTGGGTCGACCACGAGCTCGATAGCATACCCGACAGACTCCTGGACGAACTGCCGCCCCTCTACAACGCGGCGGTGGTCCGGGACGCCGAAGAGGATATCTACGCGGTGCACGCGGCGTTTGCAGAGATCGTCAGGAAGGCTTCGTGGATCCATGGCGTATCCTCGATCATGAGCCCGGTCCACGCCGGCGTGATCGCGCCGGTGGTCATGGACGGCAGACCGGTCGAACTCGTCGTCTCTCCCGAACTCGCCGGAAGGCTGATCGAAGAGCCGTACCGGAGTATCCTCGCGTCACTGAGCGAGTACACCCGCTCCGGCATATATGTCTCCCCCTCACCCTTTCGCCTGGGAATGACGGTGACCGACACCTGCCTCTCGCTCGGCCTGTACCGGCGTGATACGGGGACCTATGACACAGCATCGGACCTCGTCAGCATCGACCCTGCGGCGGTCGCCTGGGGCGAACGGGTCTTTGAGCACTACCGGGAGGATGCAGAACCACTCAGGATACCCCCGGAATAACCCCTCCCTCCAACCCGGCGAGTGCCGGGATTCATCGATTCGATGAATATTCGTGTACGTAGTTAATGTCTACCTATCCGGCGATACCTCTACACGGTGCCATGAACCTACAAAAAGGTGTCGACCTGCAGGAGAAGGATACCGGCATCCCCTCTCCAGAAACGCCGGGCCGGGACGGAGGTCTTGCGGCAGTGATGCAGCAGAACAGGACGAAACTGGAACGCTGGAGATGTGACTCCTGCACATACTACGACCCCGAACGCGCCTACTGCACCCATATCCATACACCTATAGCGATCCTCTTCGTTTGCCCGCAGACCCTCGATAGCCGGAGTTAGCCTCCGGTATCTTTTAGGCCGCAAGAGCCGTGACCCTTCACCGCATCAGGACGAGCCCCGCATACATCAGCATGATGGCGACCGATAAGGCCAGATCGTAGATGAGGACCATATCGGCGTTGTTCGGCGCAAAGTTGCCGTACATGGAGGTGATCGTGCCCGATGCCTGCACCGATGTAAAAGACGCTTCCGGCGAGGATCGCCGCAAGCCAGACCGAGTCGCGGAACCGGAACGCGAGCAGCCCCGGAGATTCAATGGCCGGATTCGCAAACGCCACCTCCTGCTGGAAGGGGTTGCCTGCCGGCCAGCCGATGGAAGCGGCTATCTTGTCGGCCATGAAGGCATGGCCGGGAAACCCGACGATGCCTGCGACGCCGAACCCGATGACGAGGGATCAGAGATCCCCAACGTTTTTGTACCACCCCCACCATGGCTGATCGCCATGGCAGGTGTCGACTACATCTACCCGAACGTCACGGAAGTAGCCCGGCGAGGCGGGCTCCTCGAACGCTGGCGCCTTGCCGAGCCGCTCGGGTGCGCGTATATCGAGATTCCCGCTGATTTCGTCAAGAACAGAACAGAGGTGGAGCGAACCGGGCAGGAGATCGGGTCCATGCTCACCCGAGCGTCCGTCGAGCATCTTTACGAACTGGACACGAACCTCCCGGGCTCCCTGAGGTATGTCCTGCACACCGAACCGGTCATTCCACGAAAGGAACTGTACGGCCGGCAGGTGACGGCGGAACTGCGGTGGCGCGACCCGGACTGGGTGGTCGCTTTCGGGGATATGCTTCTGGAGATCGAAGACTTCCTGGGCATCCCTCCGGAGGTCATCGAGATTCACCCCGGCGACCGGAGGAACACCCATGCCGATATCATCACGGCGATGCATACCCTGGTCCTCGCCCACTGGAATGCCTTCGGGGTGGAACCCCTGGTGCTGCTCGAGCACCACAGGGACCAGAGCATCTCCACGGGGAGCCAGATACGGGCGTTCTGGACGGCGCTCAAAAGAATCCATCCCGAGATGGCCGGGCTTGCCGGGATAGCACTCGACCCCTGGCACCTCCATGCCGCTACGAGGGAGGACTTCTCCCGATCGCTCGAGCAGGTTCCGCCCGATGCTCTGCGAGCCTTCCACATCCATAGCGACCTCCGCCCGCCGCCGGTGTCCGACGAGGTGCCCTGGCGGCAGGTGTTTCCGGTCATCGGCAGCCTTCCGGGGAGACCCCTCATCAAGCCCGCGGTCTACCAGAAAAGCAGGGTCCCCGCGGCGATCGCCTTCTGTGAAGAGATGCTCGCCACGCCGCGGATAGAGTATGCAGAACCCCCGGCGTGATGAGCCGGGCAGGTTCCTCGCCAACATTCATAACCCTGAAACACCAGAGGGTGCCGCATGAAACCGATGGCCGCGCCTGATTTCCCACCGGGTCTCGAGTGGCTCAACATCGACCGCCCCCTCTCCGTCAGCGACTTCTCCGGCAGAATGGTACTGCTCTCCTTTATGACGTTCACCTGTTCAAACTGCATGCGGCTGGCGCCGGAGATACGGCAACTCAAGGAAAACCATCCGGACCTGGTTATCATCGAGGTTCATTCGCCAGGGCTTGAATCCGCCGCCGTCTCCGGAAACTTCCGGGAGGCGGTCCGCCGTGCCGGAGCGGATCATCCCGTCGCCATCGACCGCGACGGCCTGCTCTGGCAGGCCTTCGGGGTCAGGGACTGGCCGACCTTCGTCCTCATCGACCCGGGAGGAAACGTGGTCGGGAAGACCGCCGGGGAAGGGCTCTACGGGCGGCTCAATCCGAAGATAGGCCGCATGGCAACGGAGTTCGAACAGCGCGGCCTGCTGGAGAAGGGAAAGCTGCAGTCCGGGACCGCTCCGGAGACTGCACGGGAAAGGAGCCTGTACCGCCCCGGTAAGATCGCTGCGGACAACGCAGGGATGCGGCTGTTTATCAGCGACTCCGGCCATCACCGGCTCATCGTCGCCGACGTGAGCGGAAAGATCGTGGAAACGATCGGCTCCGGGGCTGCCGGAAGCACCGACGGGCCGTTTGATGAAGCTGCGTTCTACCAGCCCCAGGGACTCGCTTTCGACGAAGGGGCACACACCCTTTACATCGCCGATGCCGGGAACCACACAATCCGGATGATCTCCTGGGCCGAGCGCAGGGTTACGACGATCGCCGGGACAGGTCTTGCCGCCCCGTCCCCAGGCGAAGGCGGACCGGGCACCGAGGTCGCGCTGAACGCGCCGTGGGACCTCGAACTGCTGGGCGGATACCTCTATGTCGCGATGGCCGGGGCGAACCAGATCTGGCGGATGGATCTTTCCACGCACGAGATTGAGCCTTACGCCGGGTCGGGCCGGGATGCCCTGGTCGACGGGCCACTTGAAAAAGCCGCCTTCGCGGGACCCGTCGGCATCGTCACCGACGGCGAGGCGCTCTATGTCGCCGACAGCGGGGCTTCGGCAATCCGCCGTATTAAGCGTGGGATGGTCGAGACCCGGATCGGGCACTCACCGGAGGACTTCGGCGATCTCGACACCATCGCCCGGATGGCCCGCATCAACCACCCTATGGGCATCGCCTACCGGCAGGGATCGCTCTACATCGCCGACACCCAGAACCATAAGATCAAGCAGTTCGATACGGAGACCGACTGGGTTCTCACCCGGGTCGGGAGCGGCGATCGCGGCGACCGGGACGGGTTGTCGGGGGATGCGAGGCTGAACGAGCCGGGCGGTCTCGTCAACTTCGCGGGGCTCTGGTATATCGCCGATACCGGCAACGATGCCGTCAGGGTCTACGATCCGGCCCGCCACGTCGTCTCGACCCTGACGCTCTGGAAATAGGCATCTGGAGACCAGTACTTTAGCATCTGGAGACCAGTACTTTATGTAGAGGCAGCGAGAGAGGAGGGTCGGAGCATACAGTCTCCAGGAGGGACCATGCAAACGAATTGCGCGCTGTTCATATCCGTTCTGGCTATCGGGGCGGCGGTTCTCATCTGCGGCTGCACGGGCCTGCCGGGAGACGGCGACCCGAACCGGACGAACGACACACCGTCCGAAACGCCGGCCGTCGAGAATCTGACAGCCGATGAGGTGCTGGCCCGGGACGGCAACTTCTCGGCGTTCATCCACGCGCTCGATACCGCCGAACTCAAGGGAACGCTCGCCGGGCCGGGGCCCTACACCGTCTTTGCGCCCACGGACGAGGCTTTCAACCGACTCTCGGAGACCATGATGGAAGAACTCTTCGACGACCCGAAGGGCAACCTCGCCGAGACCCTGCTCTACCACATGGCCCCGGGGAGGTATACGGCAGCTGAGATCGCCGGAAACGACACAGTTCGAACCGTTCAGGGCAACCCGATCGCCGTTGATGCCGCCGGCGAGAGTTTGACGGTGGACGGGGCACGGGTGATCCGGGCGGATATTCCGGCCGCAAACGGCGTCATCCATGCCATCGATGCGGTCATGATCCCGCCTGATGTGACCCTGCCGCCGGCAAACGAGACCGCCGCAAACGTGACGGCGAACACGACCGGGTGAGGAGGGGCGGCCACCCTCTTTCGGCGGTGCGACGGAGCGTATACATTGTGTATACGTTAGTGGACGGCATGTGTTCGTACCTGGTGGTCTATTCCCCCAAAGGTGCGGGAGCATTTCCGGAAACCGCCCCGGGGAGCAACAGGCGGGATAAGCGATCGAGGGCGATCCGTTGTGAACCTTCACTATAGCGGATCGCCAAAGAAACCACGAATAACAACTGTTTTCCCGCGCCCCCACAAACAGAGAACCGCACAGGGAGTCATCCCAAACACCTGAGTTCGTCCATGCCACGCTTCAACCTCAGCCCGTCGCTCATCGGCCGGTACTTCTACCAGGACTGTGAACGCTACCTCCGCTACCACGCGACCCCGGAGCAGGAGCGCGCCGGAGCAGGTATCCCGGCGGCCGCGATCGACACGAGCCCGGTGACGCGAGCCCTCCTCGAAGCCGGCATCCAGTGGGAGGAGGAGGTTGTCAGGACGAAACTCGCAGGGCAGGTGCGGCTCCCGGACGGGGCCGGGCCAATCTCCGGGCGGTCGTTCTCCATCGAGGAGAGTTTCAACCTCCTCGCCCGACTCTCCCCGGGCGAGGCAATCTACCAGACGACCATCCCGGTCTCGGTCCACTTCCTGCAGAGTTACGATCTTGACCCGGAGATGCACCGGTTCTCCCCCTGCCGCCCCGACCTTGTCAGGGCCGATGACGAAGGACGCCTGCAGATCATCGACATCAAAGCGAGTGAGGACCTCAGCGTCAGCCACCGGATCCAGGCGACGCTGTATGCCCTGATCCTCGATCACGCCCTGGACCTGCTCGGGCTCGATCTCGATGTCGACCTCGCCCGGGCAGGGATCTGGCTCTACGGGGAGGACAAACCGGAACCCTTCGACCTCTCCCTCAACATACGGGTGATCGAGGACTTCTTCCGTCACCGCCTCCCGGGCATCCTTGCCGACCCGCTGGAGAACGTGCCCTGGCACCTCACCTCGCGGTGCGAGTCCTGCGAGTTTTACTCCCATTGCCGCAGGGAAGCGGAGACCTGCTCCTCGGTCTCACAGATCCCGGGGCTCTCTTCGGTCGGGAGGCGCTATCTGCGGGAAACGTCGTGGAACGGCGGGCTCTCCATCAACACGCTCTCCGATCTGGAAGCGTTCCTCCGTGACCCGGAGAGCGATGGCTACCTCGACAACTGCGGGTCGCTCGCCGGCCAGGGCGACCGCCTGCGGGCGACCGTCCACGGACTCTCCACGGGGGAAGTCGTTTTGCTCGCCGCGACCTCGCTCGCCCTCCCGGTCTATGAAGATATCAGTATCACCCTGACGCTCCAGAAGGACCCCGTCTCCGGCCGGATATACGCCCTCGGGTTCCGGCGGAGCAAGGGCAGGGCGGTCTACGGGACGCCCTCGCACGAAGAGATCTATGTCGCGGCGGACCCCGCCGACTGCACCCGGGTCCGGCAGGAGTTCGTCCGTGCTCTCGCCGCAGAACTGGCGGCCGTCGACGAGTACAACCGGGGCCGGGAGTGGGCGGACCAGAAGTCGGTGCAGACCTACGTTTACGATACCTACGAAGAGGAACTCTTCACCCGGCTGCTTGGTGAGGCGGTCGAAGACCCCATAGCAGCACAGGACGCTCTCCGGCTGCGGTTCTACTACCAGGACCCCGGCATCGCTCTCGGGACCAGCCACCCGAGCAGATCGGTCCCGTTTCCACTTGTCGTCCTGACAAGGGAGATCCGGCGGCTGCTTGCGCTTCCCGTCCCGTTCACGCTCCGCCTGCCGGAGGTCCTCGCGGCAATCCCCTCCTCCCGGTTCGCGTACCGGCTCGATCCGGGTTCCTTTTTCTGGAACGGGCACGGCAACGCCATGAAGAGCGACGCCATCATCATGGTATGGCACGGCAAGCGGCCGGAGGCTATAGATTGGGTCCGGCAGGAGGTCTCGCGCCGCCTGCTTGCGGGAGGGAGCGTCCTCGACGGGCTCCGCGAACGGGTGAAAGGCAGCCTCGTGCGGTGGCCGGAGAACTTCCGGTTCCCGCGCCCGTGGGATGCCGCGACGCCGGAGATATCGCGCCTCCTCTTCATCGCGGAGTACGAATCGACCATGGGTGCCCGCCGGATGCAGGAACTGCGGAGCGGGCCGCGGGCGGCAAGGGTCCGGGACGGCGTCAGCATCCCACTCAAAAAGAGCGAGGGGAACTTCTGGAAGGTGCTCACTCCCCTGGATCTCTCGCTCTTTGAGCAGTCGCAGGCGTTCAGCTACCTCCTCGTGCCGGACGATGATGCGGGCGAGGAGGCGGAGCGGGCGTTTGACGACCTCCGCTACCGGAGCAGCCCGAACCCCGGGAACAGCGGGCTCTGCTTTGCGAGGATCCGCGACACCATCGCAGACCGGAAGGCCGGTAAGATCAGGGGGCTTGTGCTGGAAGTGACGTATCCCCGGGATCACGCGCCCTTCTCCGAGGGCGACCTCGCGGTGCTGCACCCGCGGTTCACCGATTTCACCGCACCGCGCTATATCGACCGCCTCCTCGCTCTCGACGGGCAGCCGGAGAACAACTTCATCCGCCTCCTCCGTGACCCACGGGGGTTCACCGCGCCGGTCCCCGAGCCTGAAGCGGTCGCCGTCGACGCCGAACGACTCGCCCGCGACGCCGGTTTCACGAAGAGCCAGAACAGGGCGTTTTTCCACGTGACGGCGAACCGCCTGACGCTGGTCTGGGGACCGCCCGGGACCGGGAAGACGCATTTCCTCGCGGCGACGATCCTCGCGCTCGTCAAAGCCCGGCGGGCGCACGGGGAGCGGATCCGGGTGGGGGTGACGGCGTTCACCCATGCCGCCATCGAGAACCTGCTCGTCAAGGTGCAGGCCTCGGTCGACGAGTTCGGCCTTACTGCCGGTCTTCCGATCTACAAACTGAGGGATGTCCGGACACCCGGAGGTGAACGGAGCCTTGAGGTGCTGGCCCACGACCGGGCCGAGACCGTCGTCGGCTACCCGTCTCTCCTCCTCGGCGGGACGGTGCACGGTTTCGCGAGACTCGAAAAGTCCCTCCCTTCCCTCGATCTCCTGATCGTCGACGAAGCGTCGCAGATGAGACCGGCGGAACTCGCGATGGTCATTCCGATGCTCGGGCAGGATGGACGGCTCGTCCTCGCGGGAGACGATCTCCAGCTCCCCCCGGTTGTCCAGGGGGCGTATCCGGTGCCGGTTGACGGCCTCCCCGGCCTTGAGGACTCCGTCTTTGCCTACCTCCGGCACCGCGACGACCCAGGCCGCCCCGTCTACACCTGCCAGCTCCAGGAGAACTGGCGGATGAACCGCACCCTCTCAAAGTTCGCGGCGGAGACACTCTACGGCACCGGATACGCTCCCGCTGCCGATACGATCGCACGGCAGCGGATCGCCCTCACCCCCGGTTCGCCACTGGAGGAGTGGATCGAGTGGATCCTCGACCCGGCATATCCGCTCGTGCTCTGCGTGCTCGAGGGCATCCGGACGACGGTGGAGAACCGGTTTGAGGCGGCGCTGGTCGCCCGGCTGGCCGGAGCGCTCCGGGAGAGGCTCCTCGACCCCCGTTCGGGGGAACGGTATCCGGCGACTGAGGACGGGGACTACCGCTTCTGGCGGCACGGGCTCTTCATCGTCAGCCCGCACCATGCCCAGATAGGCGCCATCAATAACCTTCTTGCCGGCATGCGGGACTGGAAGTACCCGCCGTTCGTGGACACCGTCGACAAGATGCAGGGCCAGGAGGCGGAGGCGGTTGTCGTCAGTTACGGCGTAAGCGATGTCGAGACCGCCCTTCGCGAGGCCGAGTTCATCTACAGCAGAAACCGCCTGAACGTATCGCTGACCCGGAGCCGGGCGAAGTGCGCGGTCTTCCTGCCCCGGCCGCTGCTCGAGCCGCCGCTTGAACTGGTGCAGAACGAGAAGGCGGCGGCGGGACTCCAGCACATGCTCGACCTCCAGGAGTTCTGCCGGGCCCACGGCGATACGCGGACATTCGACCTCGACGGCGAGGGGGATGTCCGGCTCACGGTGATGCGGGCCCGGGAGGAGTGACGGGGCTCATCGTGCCGCGCTGTGAGAACATGGCTGTTAGAACGCCCTCTAGTTGTCCCGATGCACTGGACCGTGGGGATATCGCCATAGGGGGAACGACGCTCCGGAAAACGACGTCCTGAAAGGACGGAATTCGAGAAGCCCACAGAGTTTCGAGGCGTGAGCGAAAGCGAACGTGAGCACCGGGAGGTGCGAGGGGGACCATCCCCCCTCCCCTGTCTCCAGTTCATATGGCTATACCTGCACCCCACCCCGCCCGGCCTCCGGCCTCCTCCTCTGCACCTGACGGTGCTTCAACTCCGCTCCTGGCGGAGCGTCGTTCCCCGCCCCAGGGGGCGGGGGCAGTGCGTGGCGATACCAGATGGAAAGCCGAGTATGGGTTTGCCACAGACTCACAACGTCGGGAGCACGCTTGTATCTTGTCGGGTCTTGATTTTCGTCGAGTTTGAGGACCCCTGCCCCCGGGGTGCCCAACCTATTTCCTCCTGTCAGACAGATGATATACCGTGATCGGCAGCCTCGACCCCGACCAGAACGAGCGCGAACGCCGGCTCCTCGACGCTATCCGGGAGCAGGGTGCGACAGCGGAGACCATCCGCCTTTTCCGGGATCTCATCCTCTCCTACTACCGTACCCACGGCCGCGACCTCCCCTGGCGGCACACCACCGACCCCTACCGGATCCTGGTCTCCGAGATCATGCTCCAGCAGACGCAGGTCGAGCGGGTCGCCGTAAAGTATGCTGAGTTTCTCAAACAGTTCCCGGACTTCGAGAGCCTTGCCCGTGCGCCGCGAAGCGAGGTGCTCCTCGCCTGGCAGGGGATGGGCTACAACCGCCGGGCAATCGCGCTCCAGGAGACCGCACGGCGCGTGGCGGACGAGTACGGCGGCGAACTTCCTGCCGATGTCGAGACGCTTGCAACCTTCCCCGGCATCGGGAAGGCGACCGCAGCGGCTATCTGTGCGTACGCGTTCAATATGCCGGTCGTTTATGTCGAGACAAACATCCGGCGGATCTTCATCCACTTCTTCTTCCAGGACCGGGAGGGCGTCCGGGACGACGAAGTTCTCCCGCTCGTCGAGCGGGCGGTCGACCGCGAGAACCCGCGGGAGTGGTACAGCGCGCTGATGGATTATGGCACAGTCTTGAAGAAGCGGACGGCGAACCCGAACCGGAGGAGCGCGTCCTACTCCCGGCAGAGCCGGTTCGAGGGGTCCGACCGGCAGGTCAGGGGACGGATCCTCGCGCTCGTCCTCGCAGAGGGAACGGTTACGGAGGAGCAGGTGATCCTCAGGCTCAGTGAAGAGCCCGGACGGGTGAGGCGGATCCTCGGGGACCTCGCACGGGAGGGGTTCGTCGCCGAGAGCGAGGGTGCGTACACCTGCAGGTGAAGGCGGCAGGTTGATGCCCGGCGAGCACCACCCCGCGGGGCATGAAGATCGGCTACCCGTGCATCAACCGGAGCATCGGCTGCTCCTCGGGCCGCACGTTCCGGCTCTCCTCCTA